>JAANMY010000161.1_pt1 | contig 92913 bp, 86 predicted proteins | sample 7279691 | NCBI WGS metagenome assembly JAANMY01 (sample SAMN14094543, study PRJNA606508) | bioreactor metagenome | isolation source: A lab-scale SPAN reactor treating ammonium-rich wastewater day 388 | place: Ireland: Galway | collected 2018-02-07 | reverse complement strand
GGGCGCGGTGCCGCAGAGACACACCCTCGAGCGTTCCGTCACGTGTGCCGGCATCGGCCTGCACTCCGGCCGCGTCGTGCGGCTCGCCCTGCATCCGGCCGCACCGGGGCACGGCATCCGCTTCCGGCGCAGCGACGTCGGCGTCGAGATCCCTGCCGGTCTCGCCCACCTCTCGCGGACCGATCACGCCACGACCCTGACCGCGGAAGGGGTGTCGGTGGGGACGGTCGAGCACCTGCTGTCCTCGCTGCACGCCCTCGCGATCGACGACGTCCTGGTCGACGTCGACGGGCCCGAGGTGCCGGTCCTCGACGGCTCCTCCGCCCCGTTCGTGATGCTGCTGCACGAGGCCGGCCGTCGCGCCCATGGCGGCGCACGGGAGTACCTGAAGGTGCTGCGCCCGGTCGAGGTCGTGCGCGGCGGGCGCTCGGTGCGCTTCTCGCCGGCCGACCACCTGCGCATCACGTACACGATCGGCTTCGACCACCCGCTGCTCCACCACCAGCAGGGCAGCTTCCGCGTCGACGCGCAGACCTTCGCCGAGCAGATCGCTCCGGCCCGCACCTTCGGCTTCATGGCCGAGGTCGAGCTGCTGCGCCAGCACGGCCTGGCGCTGGGCGGCAGCCTCGAGAACGCGATCGTGATCGGCGAGAGCGGCGTGCTCAACGGGCACCTGCGCTTCGAGGACGAGTTCGTGCGCCACAAGGTGCTCGACGCGATCGGCGACCTGGCGCTGCTGCCGTGGCCCGTGGTCGCCCACGTCGAGGCCGTCAAGGCCGGCCACGCGCTGCACGCGGCGGCGGCCCAGGCGTTGCTCGAGGCCGAAGACGCCTGGACGCTGGTGACGCGGCCCGAGCTGCCGACGCTGCCCGCGCTGCGCCCGGCCGAGGGCGCCGTCGCGGCGCCGCTGCCCGCCGTCTAGCCGGTAACGGCTAGCGGCCCGGTTTCACGTCGGCCGCCACCTTCAGCACCACGCGCGATCGCTTCGGGTCGTTGGTGCCGATCACCACGCTGCGTTCCACGCGCCCCGTCGCCTTGCGGGTCTCGAGGCTCACCCGCAGCGAGGTCGAGGCGCCGGGAGCCACCCGATTCGAACCGAGCAGCGCCGCCGTACACGAGCAGTCGCTGCGGATCGGCCCCAGCACCAGCACCGCGTCGCCGTGGTTGCGGATCGTGAACTGGGTCGACAGCGTGCGCTCCTGCCGAGCGGCGCCGAAGTCGAAGCGCTCCGGCTCGACCACCACCCGCGGAGCCGGCTCCACGGCCGAAGCGGCACCGGCGAGGAGTGCCAGCAGCAGCGCCGCGCGCCGCCTCACGCCCGACCCGTCGGCCGCCGCCCGGCCTTCTTCTTCGCCGGTGCGGTCAGCTTGCGCATGTAGGCGTCGAGCATCTCGTTCTCGTAGGTGACCGAGTTGAGGAACAGGCTCTCGACGAGGTAGCTGCGGCGCTCGTCTTCGCTCATCTGCTCGACGATACCGCGGATCTCCGCCATCACGTCCTCGAACGAGGCCCGCAACTGGCTCTTCAGCGTGACCTCGCGATAGAGCAGCTCCAGCACGGCGAGGATGTCGCCGTCGAGCTCGAGCGCGGCCCCGCCGCGCAGCCGGACCTTACGCATCGCCGCGCTCCCCCAGCGCCGCCACCGCGTCGGCGCACGACTTGTGGACCGACACGATGCGGTGCACGCCGGTCATCGACAGCATGGTCTCGACCCGCGGCTGCAGGCTGCACAGGTGAACGGCTCCGCCGTGCTCGGCGAGCAGGCGGTGGATGTCCATCAGGCAGCCGATCGAGGCGGAGTCGATGTAGCCGACCGCGCCCAGGTCGATCACCAGCTTGCGGGTCCCCGCCTCGACGAGGCCGCGCACCTCGCCGAAGAACGCCGCCAGCACCGGGTAGGTGAGCTTGGCCTCCCCGACCCGGAGGACCCTCACGTCGCCGCGGCTCTCGTGGCTCAGCTCCATCGTTCCTTCCCCCCACGCACGCGCGCCGGGCGGCTGCCGCCGCGGCCCGCCTGGGCCCGCAGCAGCAGGCGCGCCAGCTCCTCGCGCCCGCGATTGATCCGACTCTTGACCGTGCCCTCCGGCAGCCCCAGCCGGTCGGCCATCTCCTGGTACGTGAGCCCGACCAGGTCGCGCAGCACGACCGCCTCGCGCAGCTTGTCGGGCAACTGGTCGAGGCCGCGACGCACGAAGCTGGTGCGGTCGCGCGACTCCAGCTCCCGGTACGGGTTGCCGGAGGCGGCCGGCGCCAGGTCGAACGCCAGCAGGTCCTCGACGACCACCTCGCGCTCGCGCTTGCCGGCGCGGTAGCGGTCGATGCAGTAGTTGCGGGCGACGCTCGACAGCCAGGTGCCGAAGTCGGCGTCGCGGTGGAAGCGGTCGAGGCTCTTGAAGACCTTGAGGAAGATCTCCTGGGTCAGGTCCTCGGCCTCGGCGTGGCGGCCGGTGAACTTCCACGCGATGTGGAACACGCGGCGCCGGTAGCGGGCGACGATCTCCTCCCACGCCGCGTCGTCGCGGGCGAGACAGCGCTCGATCAGGCGCACGTCGTCGCGGGTGGGCGGGGCCAAGCTACTTCAGCGGCGGCCGCCCGGCAGCCGTCCACGCGGTGTACCAGTAGCTGCCCACGGCGTCGGCGGCCCGCGACAGCCGTTCCTTCAGCAGCTCGCCCATGCGCAGTTTCACGGCGTCGTAGTAGATCGACCCGTAGCCGGGCTTGCCGCGTGCCGCCAGCTCCTCGAGGAAGAGCACGTTGTCGACCCACACGTAGCTCGCGCTCATCAGCGAGAAGGCGTGCGCCTGCGGGTTCTCCAGCAGGTGGGCGTCGTCGGTGGACAGCTTGAGCTGGTCCGTCATCGCCTCCGGCAGCTTGACGGCGAAGCGCTGGTAGAGCCCGTGCTGCCCGGTCTCGGTGCCGTCGTGGTGGCGGCTCACGGCCAGGGGGTTGCACAGCTCCGCGACCAGCGCGGCCAGCGTGTCGGCTTCGTTCAGGATGTGGTCCTTCTCGCCGGCGCGGAAGGCCTCGACCAGCCGGCCGTAGCTCTCCTGGACCAGCCACGGCAGGCGGCCCACCTCGTCCGCGGCGACGCCGAAGCGTTCGCGGAACGCCTCCTCGCGCTGCGGCAGGTCGGCGAACGGGAAGGGCAGCAGCCGATCGACGAGGAATCGCCGCTCGGGCGTGTCGGCCGGCGCCGTCGACTCCAGCGCCAGCGTCGGCAGCTCCAGGCGGTGGGACTTGAAGAACTCGCGCAGGCCCTTCGGCAGCGTCTCGATGGCCCGCGCGGTGACGGCCTCGTGGCCGACCGGGCCCCACGCGTCGACGGGCCACGGCCAGGCGCCCAACACGAGCGCGAGCGCCGCGATCTTCGTCCAGCTCGCCATTCCTTCTCCCCTGCCCCGCAGCCGATCCCCCAAGGGTAACAGGCCGCGGCTACAGCCCGGCGCGGGCGATCGTCAGCACGCGGACCTCGCGCGCACCGGCGTCCAGCAGCACCCGGGCGCAGGCGCGGACGGTCGCGCCCGTCGTGTACACGTCGTCGACCAGCACCACGACCCGGCCGGCGACCGCGGCCCGCCGGCGGACGGCGAAAGCGCCGGCGACGTTGCGGCGGCGCTCGGCCGCCCCGAGCCCCGCCTGGACGGCGGTGTCGCGCCGCCGCACCAGCACCCCGCGCTCGTGTCGCGGCGCTCCCGCGCGGGCCACCGCGACGCACAGCTCCTCCGACTGGTTGAAACCGCGCTCGCGCAGGCGCCGCGGGTGCAGCGGCACCGCGACCAGCACGTCGGCACCCGAGAGCACGGCGCCTGCCTCCGGCCGCTCGCGCAGCCGCGAGGCGACGCGGCTCGCGGCACTGCGGCGGCCGCCGTACTTGAACGCGTGCACGAGGGCCCGCAGCGGCCCCTCGTGCGGCCCCAGCGACGCGCCGCGCGCGATCGGCTGCAACCCGCGGCGGCAGCGGCCGCAGGTCCCCGCCACGAGCAGCGGCGCGCCGCAGCCGCAGGCGGCCGCGTGCTGCGGCAGGGCCTGCCAGCAGGCGCCGCACAGCGGCCCCTGGCTGGGCCGCTCGACGCCGCGCGCGCAGCCAGGACACTCCGCCGGGAACACCGCGGCCAGCACCGGGTCGATCACGCCCGCGCGGGCGCGCTCGACGAGCCGGGCCGGGAGCGAGAGGTTCAGAGCAGCCCCTGCTCCTGCTTCTCCTGGCAGGAGAGGCAGTGGCGGGCCCACGGCACCGCCTCCAGCCGCTTGCGCTCGACCTCGCCCTTGCAGCTCACGCAGGTGCCGAAGCGGCGCTCCTCGATCCGGACCAGGGCCTCCTCGACGAGCTGGAGCTGCTGCCGCTCGGTGGCCGAGAGGCTGAACAGGAACTCCTTGGTGTACGAGTTGGCGGCCTTGTCGGCGAGGTCCTGCGCGCCCTCTTCGTCGGCGGCCATCCCGTAGGCCTTCGAGCGCCCGTACGCGCGGACCATCTCGTCCTTGCGCTGGAGCAGCCGCTCCTTGAAGCCCTTGATCGTCTTCTGGTCCATGCCGGTCACTGCTCCTTCTCTCCAGGGCCGATGCCGTAGCGGCGCCGCTTCTCCCACAGCGCCTTGCGACTGATGCCGAGCACGGCGGCGGCCCGCGTCTGGCTGCCGCCTTCGACGGCCAGCACGTGGCGGATGTAGGCCTGCTCGAGCTGCTTGAGCGTCGGCCGCGCGTCGCGGCCCGCCCACAGCGCCTGCGGCTGCAGGGGCAGGGTGGCCGGCAGCGCGGCGGTGCCGATCGTCTCGCCGCGCGCGTAGAGCACCGCGCGTTCGACGGCGGCCTTCAGCTCGCGCACGTTGCCGGGCCACGAGTAGCCGCGCAGCAGCGCCTCGGCTTCGGCGTCGAAGCCCGTGGCGGCCGTGCGGCCCCGGTCGCGCAACGCGCCGAGGAAGGCGCGCGCCAGCGGCAGCACGTCGTCGCGCCGCTCGCGCAGCGGCGGCAGCCGCAGCGGCACCACGGCGAGGCGGTGGAACAGGTCCTCGCGGAAGCGCCCGGCCGCCACCGCCTGTCGCAGGTCGACGTTGGCGGAGGCGACGATCCGCACGTCGAGCTGGACGGTGCGGGTGCCGCCGAGGCGCTCGAAGCGGCGCTCCTCGACGACCCGCAGCAACTTGGCCTGCAGCGCGGGCTCCAGGTCCTGGACCTGGTCGAGGTACAGCGTGCCGCCCTCGGCTGCCTCCAGTCGTCCCGGCTTCGCCTCGCGGGCGTCGGTGAACGCGCCGCGCTCGTGGCCGAACAGCTCGCTCTCGGCCAGCTCGAACGGCAGCGACGGGCAGTGCAGGGTGACGAACGGGCCGGCCGCACGGCCCGAGCGGGCGTGGAGGAAGCGGGCGAACAGGTCCTTGCCGGCGCCGCTCTCGCCCTCGAGCAGGACCGGGCTGCGGGCGGCGGCCACGCGGCGGGCCTCCGCCAGCAGCTCGCGCATCGCCGCCGAGGCGCAGATCGGCTCCACGATCAGGAGTACGCCTTGCGGTGGGCGGCCCCCCACAGCCGCTCGAGGTCGTAGAACTCGCGCGCCTTCGGCGTCATCAGGTGGACCACCAGGTCGCCGTAGTCCATCAGGATCCACTCCTGGCGCGGGTAGCCCTCGACGTGGCCGGCGCGGTAGCCCTCCTTGCGCAGCGATTCCTCCACGGCGTCGCTGATCGCGACCAGCTGGCGCTGGTTGTGGCCGGTCGCCAGCAGGAACACGTCCGTGAAGCTGCTGTCGGGACGCAGGTCGAGGGCGACCACGTCGGTGGCCTTCTTGTCGAGCGCGGCGGCGGCCGCCAGTTCGACGATGGCGGGCAGCTTCACGAGTACAGCCTCCTCTTCGCGATGTAGTCGGCGACCCTGTCGCCGACGAGCGCACGCACGTCGCGGCCCGCGCGCACGTCCGCGCGGATCGCGGACGACGAGACGTCGAGCCCGGTCGTGGGCAGCGAAAGCGTCCCCTCCGGCAGCGCCGCGGCCTCGCGGCCGGGCCGGCCGACGACCGCCACCCGCGCCAGCTCGCGTACCCGGTCGGCCCGGTGCCAGGTGGGCAGCAGCGCGGCGGCGTCGGCGCCCAGCAGCAGGAAGTACTCCGCGCCCGCCGCGCCGGCGCCGAGCGCCTCGAGGGTGTCGACCGTGTAGCTCGGCCCGGGCCGCTGCAGCTCCAGCGGGCACGGCAGCAGCGCCGGCTCGCCCGCGGCCGCCAGCGCGGTCATCGCGTAGCGGTCGAAGGCGTCGCCCGCCGGCGCCGCGCGGTGCGGCGGGCGCCCGGCCGGCACCAGCAGCACGCGCTCCAGGCCGAGCGCCTCCCGGGCCAGGGCGGCGAGCTGCAGATGGCCGCGGTGGATCGGGTCGAAGCTGCCCCCCAGCAGGCCGACCTTCACGCCGGCGTCTCGGAAGCCGCGACGGCGAGCAGGTCGGCCATCGCGTGCAGCAGCGGCTCGAGCCCCGCGCCGCTGACCGCGGAGATCGGGAAGACCGGCAGGCCCAGCGCGTCCGCCGCCGCCCGCAGCTCGGGCAGCGGGTCGGGCTCGACCACGGCGTCACGCTGCGAGGCGACGACCAGCGCCGGCCGCGTCAGCAGCTCGGGGTGGCTCTGCGCCAGCTCCTCGCGCAGCGTGCGCAGCGCGGCCACCGGGTCGTCGCCGCGGGAGCCGGAGGCGTCGACCACCCACGCCAGCGCCCGCGTGCGCTCGACGTGGCGCAGGAACTGGAGGCCGAGCCCGGCGCCCTGGTGCGCGCCCTCGATGATCCCGGGGATGTCGGCGACGACGAAGTCGCGCTCGCCGACCGAGACCATGCCGAGCACCGGCGACAGCGTGGTGAACGGGTAGTCGCCGATCCGCGGCCGCGCCGCCGAGATCCGGGACAAGAGCGTCGACTTGCCGGCGTTGGGCAGGCCGAGCAGGCCGACGTCGGCCAGCAGCTTGAGGTCGAGCCGGATCCAGCGTTCTTCGCCCGGCTCGCCGGGGCCGGACTCGCGCGGCGCGCGGTTGCGGTTGGAGAGGAACGAGCGGTTGCCGCGGCCGCCGCGGCCGCCTTTCGCCAGCACCACGCGGTCGCCGACCGCGAGCACCTCGCCCAGCACGGCGCCGGTCTCCTCCTCCGTGGCCACGGTTCCCGGCGGCACCGCCACCTGCATCGGCTCCGCATCGGCCCCGGTGCAGTTCGAGGGCCCGCCGTGGCGCCCGCGCTCGGCGCGGAACTCGGTGTGGTAGCGCAGAGGCAACAGCGTGTTCTGGTGGGAGACGGCGACCATCACGACGTCGCCGCCGTGGCCGCCGTTGCCGCCGTCGGGGCCGCCGCGGGGGACGTGGGCCTCGCGGCGGAAGCTCACGCAGCCGCGCCCGCCGTCACCGCCCTTCGCGAGAATCCTGACGCGATCGACGAACATCGGTGGAAGCGGCTCTCTTCGACCAGCGACCGCCCCGCCGTCTCGGCGGGGCGGCAGCGTGCGCGGGAGGCGCCGCTAGCTCGCGGCGGCGGGCTCGACGCTCACGTACTGGCCGCGCGAACCGTGGTCCTCGAACTGCACGACGCCGTCGACCAGCGCGAACAGCGTGTGGTCCTTGCCGAGGCCGACGTTGCGGCCGGCCTTCCACTTGGTCCCGTGCTGGCGCATCAGGATCGTGCCGCCCTTGACGCGCTCGCCGCCGAAGCGCTTGACGCCGAGGCGCTGCGCGTTGCTGTCGCGGCCGTTGCGGCTGGATCCGCCGCCCTTCTTGGTCGCCACTGTCTACTCTCCCGTCAGCCGAGCTGGACGCGCTCGATGCGGAGCGCGGTGTAGGACTGGCGGTGGCCCTGGGTCCGCCGGTAGCCCTTCCGCTTCTTGTACTGGAAGATGCGGATCTTGCGCTCGCGGCCCTGCTCCACCACGGTGCCGACGACCGAAGCGCCCGCGACGTGCGGGGCGCCGACCGTCGCGCCCTTGTCGCCGCCGACGAACAGCACGTCGTCGAGCGTCACCTGGGCGCCGGCCTCGGCCGACAGCTTCTCGACGTAGATCACGTCCCCGGGAGCGACGCGGTACTGCTTGCCGCCCGTCTTGACGATCGCGTACACGGCCACGCCTCCTGATGCCCGAAGCGAGCGGAAAGACTCGCCCGAAAACCCCGGATTCTAGGGCGAACCGCCCCCCGAGGTCAAACGCCGCGCCCGCCCGGGGGCGCCGGCCTCCTAGAAGTCATAGCCGATCCAGAAGTCGAAGCGGGTGTCGTTCGAGGTGACCTTGAGGTCCGTGAATTTCGTCCAGTCGAAGTGCATCGGGTAGCCGAGGAAGAAGAACTGCAGGCCGAACCCGTAGGAGGCGCGGCCGTCGACCAGCCGGAAGCCGTCGACCGGCTCGCCGAACACCGGGTCGTTGACGTACGACACGCCCGGGCCGCTGTCGGAGAAGTTGGTCGGCTGGCCCTTGTAGCGGGCGTGGCCGATGCCGGCGTAGACCGTGCCGCGGACCGGCCCCAGGATGCCGATCGGGGTCGCCATCAGGTCGATCAGCGGGAAGCGCAGCTCGAGGTTGGCGTGGAACCCCTCGTTGCCGGTCATCGACAGGTAGTTGAGCCCGCGCAGCTCCATGTTGCCGCCGAAGTAGAAAATCTCCGGGTTGTCGCCGAACGACTTGAAGCCGCGAGCGCGGGCGGCGAGCAGGGTGGATCCGGTCAGCCGCAGGTACTTGCGGAAGTCGCCGTCGAGCGTGGTCCGGGTCAGGCTGTTGCCCAGCTTCGGCGCGTGCGAGAGGCGCACGGCGAAGGTGCTGCCGGCCAGCGGGCCGAACTCGCGGAAGCGGGTCGTCTCCTGGACCAGGCTCACCCTGAGTGGCGCCAGCGTGCCCGTGTAGAGGTAGCTCTGGCCGCCCCCCGCCTGCTCGACGAACTGCTGCACGGCCGGGTCCTCGAACTTCTGCTCGAGCCGCACGATGCCGGCCTGGAACTCGAGACGGCGGAACTTGTCGAGCGGGTAGATGCCGATGCCGAAGGCGCCGGTGTAGCGCTGGGTGGCGATCGCCCCCTCGCGGAAGAACTCGTACTGCGGGATGTAGTAGTCCGGGTAGTAGAAGTACGTGTTGTCGAACAGCGAGACCCCGTACTGGAAGCGCCTGCCCTGGTCGAGGAAGGTGGCGTCGTAGCTGCGGAAGTCGCGCACCGAGGCCACCGTTACCACCAGGTTCTTGTCCTGCAGCACGTCCGAGAACGCGACCTGGGAGCCGCCGAAGAAGTCGCCCGAGGAGGTGACCCCGACGTTGAGCGGCGGCCGGCCCTCGAGGTAGAAGTTCTCGAACGCCCGCTTGCCGCGCTTGTTCTCCTGGACCACCTGGTGCTGGACGTCGGGCTGGAAGTCGACCAGGTCGCCTTCGACCGCGACGACGTCCTGCTCGACCTCGCGCAGCGCCTTCTCCGGCTCCAGCGTGTAGAGCCCGTAGCCGCCCTTGAAGTACGAGATGAACGCGAGCCGCGACCCGCCGCGGCCCGCCGCCGGCAGCACGTGCGGCGCCATGTTGCCGCCGAGCACCTCGGTCCAGTGCTGGATGACGCCGGTCTCGAGGTGCAGCGAGCGCAGGTTGAAGGTGTCGTCGTCCTCGTTCGAGGCGTAGACGAGGCCCTTGCCGTCGGCCGTCCAGGCCGGGGTCTTGTCGTCGAAGGGGCCGAACGTGAGCTGGGTCTTGCGGGCGGGCTCGGCCAGCGGGAACACCCAGATCTTCTCGTGCCCGCTGATGCGCCGGGTGTAGGCGACGAGCTTGCCGTCCGGCGACACCCGCGGGTCGTTGTCCGCCCACGGGTCGTCGGTCAGGTTGGTGACCGCGCCGCTGTCGAGGTCGAGCAGGAACAGGTCCGACACGCCGTTGCGCAGGCCCGCGAACACCACCTGGCGGCCGCCGGGCAGCAGCGCGGGCGCCTGCGCCTGGTCGACGCTCATCGGCACCTCGCGCACGAGGTCGCCGGTCAGCGCCGAGAGCAGGAACAGCGAGCGACGCTTGTCGGCGCGGCCGAAGAAGGCGACCAGGTCGCCGTCGGGCGAGAAGTCGATCGTGCGACCCGCCACGAAGGCGTCGTTGAACGACAGGCTCTCCCAGCGCCCGGTGTAGCCGCGGGTCAGGTTCTTGATCACGCTGCCGTCCTTCGTCGACAGCAGCACGATGTCGGCCTCGCCTTCGGCGCGGTTGCCCGTGATCGCCGCCACCATCTCGCCCGAGGGCGAAGGGGCGAAGGCGTAGACGCCGACGTACGGGGTGCGCTCGACGTCGGGGGCGAGGTCCTCGCCGTAGTCGGAGGGCCGCTGGCGGTCGCGGTAGGGCTTGAAGCGCTCCTTCAGCCACTTCTCGAAGGCGGCGTCGAACTCGTCCGGCTTGAGCCGGAACGCCTGCATGTAGATGTCCTCGAGCCCGCCGCCCACCACGCTCTTGCGCAGCATGTAGAGGAACTGGCGGATGCCCTCCTTGCCGAAGCGGGCCTCGATGAACTCGAAGGCGGCGTGGCCCATGTTGTAGGTGAGCCGCGGGTTGCCGAACGCCTCGAGCGAGCTGGAGCGGCTCATCCGCGGCACCGAGTCGGCGATCGCCGCGTCGCGCACCATCATCAGGTCGAGCGTCTGCCAGGTCCCGCGCATGTAGTCGGCGAGGCCCTCGTCGACCCACAGCGGCACGTCGCGCCGCACCAGGCTGCGCGGGATCAGGTCGAACTCGAAGATGTGGGTCAGCTCGTGGACGATCAGCCCGTAGAGCCGGTCGGGCGGCTCGTCGATCGGCAGCACCATGCGGTCCCGCACGGGCTCCGCGAACGCCATCACCCCCTCGGGCAGGAAGGTCGGGAACAGGTTGGTCTGCTCGAACTCGGAGTGGGTCTTGTAGAAGATGACCGGGATCGGGCGGCCGATCTCGTGCTTGAGCTCGGACGAGATCTTCTGGTAGGCGCTCTCCAGGTAGGAGGCGAGCCGCGGCAGGTGCTGCTCGAACTCCGGGTAGTAGTAGACCTCGAAGTGCGGCGACTTGTAGATCCGCCAGTCGAAGTCGTCGTAGCGGACCTTGTTCTTGCCGAAGTAGGGGATGAACTGGGCGTCGGCGGCCGGTGCCGCGAAGGCGGCAGCCAGCGCGAGCGCCAGCAGGCGTCGCATGTTCGGGCTCCTAGCGCAGCAGGACCCGCGTGCCGCGGATCCGCTGGGGCGTGATGACCCCCAGGAAGTTCGGCAGCAGCCGGTCCATCAGCTCGAAGTACGACGACAGCGCCGACACCTTCTGCTCCTCGGAGTAGAGCACCTCCTCGGTGAACTTCTCCTTGTGCAGCGTCTCGCCGGTGCGCCCGTCGACGAAGTGGAACTCGGCGGTCAGGCTGTACCCCTTGCGCTCCTGGAAGCGGTTGCCGCGCACCAGCCGCGGCCGGCCGGTGGCCAGGTCGCGCACCACCCGCTCGTCGCTCTGGAAGCCGGAGCGGTTCTGGGCCGCGAAGTCGACGCGCCCGGTGATGATCAGCGGGTCCTGGTACTCCTCGCCGAGCCGCTGCCAGAAGGCGCCGTCGCCCAGCACCCGGTCGGTCTCCAGCCGGTAGCGCTCGCGATCTTCCTTCGTGTGGGCGCCGCCTTCGCCCAGGCTCTCCAGCGCGCGCTCCAGCGCGTCTTGCAGCGGTGGCCGGTCGGGCTCCAGCACCTGCAGCCGGGCGCCGGTGTTGCGCAGCTGGTTCTGCAGCAGCCGCGCGGTCTCCGAGCCGATGTCGAACTCCGGGTCGGTGCCGAGCTCGGACGCGAAGCCGGCGACCAGCACGCGGCGGAACTGCGAGACGTCGATCTTCGACTGCAGCGGCGTCTCGACCGCCACCTCGACGAAGCTCGCGCAGCCCGTGCCTGAGAGGGCCGCGGCCAGCAGGCCGAGGCTAAGGATTCTTCGCATCGACGGCCCTGCGGGCCTTGCGGTTGCGCTTGTCATCGGCTTCCCGGAACAGGTCGTAGTTCTGCTGGATGTAGACGTCGCCCGGCTTCAGCTCGAGCGCCTTCTCGTAGGCCGCGCGGGCCTTCTCGAACTCGCCGGACTGCTCGAGGGCGATCGCCAGGTTGTTCTGGGCGCTGGCGTTGCCGGGCTCGCGCGCGGCCGCCTTCTCGAAGCGCAGCCGCGCCTCGCGCCACAGGCCCTTCTGGGCGACCTCGATCCCGAAAGCGATCTCCTGGTCCGCGGTCGGGCCGGCCGCGAGCAGCAGGAACAACGTGAGCGGCGCGAGCATCGACGAGCGCCTCCTGTGAGTTTGCGATGAGTGTGAGGGCCCCGCTTTTCGCGATGTTACCAGCGGGCATCGACGAAGCAAGGCAAGTGCCATGCGCCGGGAACACCTGGCCGCCGCGCGGCGGCGCGACCTGTTCACGGCTGTGGACGCGGTTGTCCCACGGCGGAGGGACACCACGAGCCGCGCGTTCACGGACCTTCACAGGCCGGGTCGCGGGTGATGATCGCCGTCCGGGCCGCCTCCCCGCCCCGGACCCGATCCAGGAGGCGACCCCTTGCTCTCGATTCCCGACGCACTCGTGCTCTCCTTCCTGCCCGGGCTCCGGCCCGGTGCGGCCCTCGCGATCGCCCGGCGCGGGGCCCCGGAGGTGCTGGCCCGCCCCGGAGACCATGCCGACCTGCTGCCCCCGGCAGCGGCGCGGGCCCTCGCGGGGGGCGAACCGCGGCGCCGGGCCGCCGCCGAGGAGCGGCTTGCCGCGTCCGCGGGGGTCCGCCTCGTGGCTCTGGGGCCGGACTACCCGGACTGGCTGGCGCGCTCGTCCGACCCACCCCCGCTTTTGTGGACGCGCGGCGCCCTGGACCCCGCCGAAGGCGGGCGCAGCCTCGCCCTCGTGGGGTCGCGGGCGGCCACGACGGAGGCCCGGACCCTGGCCCGGGCGATGGCCCGGGAGCTGGCCGCGGCGGGCCTCGTCGTGGTCTCCGGGCTGGCCCGGGGCATCGACGGCGAGGCCCACCGCGGGGCCCTCGAGGCCGGGGGGCGCACGGTGGCCGTCTTGGGATCCGGCCTCGACAGGATGTACCCTCCGGAGCATGCCGCTCTTTCCGAGGCCCTGGTGCGCGACGGCGGCGCCCTCGTCAGCGAGCGCCCGCTGGGCGCCCCGCCGACGCCCGACGCCTTTCCGCGGCGCAACCGCATCCTGGCGGGCTGGGGCCGGGGAGTCGTGGTGATCGAGGCGGCCCGGCGCAGCGGCGCCCTGGTCACCGCCCGCTGCGCGCTCGAGGAGGGACGCGAGGTGATGGCCGTGCCGGGGCCGCCGTCGTGGCCGACCGCGGCGGGCACCAACGCCCTGATCCGCGACGGGGCGGCGCTGGTGCGCGATGCGGCGGACGTCGCGGCCGAGCTGGGCGTGGCGCTGCAGCCGCTCGCCCGGCCGGCGGGCGACGCGATGGAGCGGGCGCTGCGCCCCGACGCGCCGTCGACGCTCGAGGACCTGGCGCAGCGCAGCGGCCTGCCGCTGCCCGAGGTCCTCGCGCGGCTTTGCGAAATGGAACTGTGTGGGCGGGTGCGGCGGCTGCCGGGCCCGCTGTTCGTGGCAACGTCTTAACCAGAGATCGCCGGGAGAGTCTTGGGCAAGAACCTCGTCATCGTCGAGTCGCCGGCCAAGGCGAAGACCATCAACAAGTACCTGGGCAAGGACTTCCTGGTGAAGGCCTCGATGGGCCACGTCCGCGACCTGCCCAAGAACCCGAAGAAGCCCAAGGGCAAGGCCGCCGGCCGGGTGATCGGCGGGGTCCAGATCGAGAAGGGCTTCGCGGTCGACTACGAGCCGCTCGAGAAGAAGAAGAAGGTCCTCGACGAGCTGAAGACGGCCGCGAAGACCGCCGACAAGATCTACCTGGCGGGCGACCCGGACCGCGAGGGAGAGGCGATCTGCTGGCACCTGGCCGAGTCGCTCGGGGTCAAGGACAAGAAGAAGCTGCGCCGGGTCGTGTTCCACGAGATCACGAAGAAGGCGGTGCAGGCGGCCTTCGAGCACCCGCGCGACATCGACGAGAAGAAGGTCGACGCCCAGCAGACGCGGCGCATCCTCGACCGCCTGGTCGGCTACGGCGTCAGCCCGATCCTGTGGGAGCGGGTGCGGCGCGGGCTGTCGGCGGGCCGCGTGCAGTCGGTCGCGCTGCGCCTGATCTGCGAGCGCGAGCGCGAGATCCGCGCTTTCGTGGCCGAGGAGTACTGGAGCGTGCTCGCCCACCTGAAGGCAGGCGCGCCACCGGTGTTCCCGGCCAACCTGCTCAAGCGGGGCGGCAAGCCGATCGACATCACGAACGCCGAGCAGGCGCAGGCGGTACGCGCGGAGCTCGAGGCGGCGACGTTCAAGGTCGCGAAGGTCGCCCAGAAGGAGCGCAAGCGCCACCCGGTGCCGCCCTTCATCACGTCGAAGCTGCAGCAGGAGGCCTTCAAGAAGCTGCGCTTCCCGGTCAAGAAGACGATGCAGGTGGCGCAGAAGCTCTACGAGGGCATCGAGATCGGCCCCGAGGGCAGCGTCGGCCTCATCACCTACATGCGTACCGACTCGACGAGGGTCGGCGACGACGCGCTGGGTGCCGTGCGCCGGCACGTGGCCGGCACCTATGGCGAGGACTTCCTGCCGGAGAAGCCGGTCTTCTACAAGTCGAAGTCGGGCGCCCAGGACGCCCACGAGGCGATCCGGCCGACCGACCTCGACAAGTCGCCCGACGCCATCAAGCGCTACCTCGGCAAGGACGAGTACGCGCTCTACCGGCTGATCTGGAACCGCTTCGTCGCCTCGCAGATGCGGCCCGCCGTCTACGACGAGACGGTGGTCGACGTCGAGGCCGCCTCGTGCCTGCTGCGGGCCAAGGGCTCGACGCTGCGCTTCAAGGGCTTCCTCGCCGTCTACGAGGAGACGCCCGACGAGAAGCCCGAGCACAAGCCGGCGCCCGAGGACAAGGCGGCCCAGGCCGACGACACGGCGCCCGAGGAGGCCGGCTCCGAGCTGCCGCCGCTCGTCGAAGGCCAGGTGCTCTCGCTGCAGAAGCTCGACACCGACCAGCACTTCACGCAGCCGCCGCCGCGCTTCTCGGAGGCGACGCTCGTCAAGGAGCTGGAGGAGAACGGCATCGGCCGGCCCTCGACCTACGCCCAGATCCTGGCCACGATCGAGGCGAGGGACTACGTGGAGAAGCGGGAGGGCAAGTTCTTCCCGACCGAGATGGGTTTCCACGTCATCGACCTGCTGATCCAGGGCTTCGCCGACATCGTCGACGTCGAGTACACCGCCGCCCTCGAGCAGGAGCTCGACGCGATCGAGGCGGGCGAAGACAACCTGCTCAACACCCTCGGCCAGTTCTGGAAGAAGTTCGGCAAGGACCTCGACGCCTTCGGGGGCAAGAAGCAGAAAGCGGCCCCGGCGTTCGTCGACGGCGAAGTCTGCGAGAAGTGCGGCTCGCCGATGGTCAAGAAGTGGGGCGGCGGCGGCCGGCCGTTCCTCGGCTGCTCCGCCTACCCCGAGTGCAAGTTCACGAAGAAGCTGGAGGGCGAAGAGAGCGGCTTCCCGCCGGTCGACCCCGAGGCCCTCGCCCTGCGCTGCTCGATCCACGACGAGCCGATGCAGCCGCGCTCCGGCCGCTTCGGCTACTTCATGGCCTGCCCGCGCTACCCCGAGTGCAAGCAGACCCGCAAGCTGATCCGCGCCAACGACGTCGACGGCACGCTCAAGCCGGAGCCGCCGCCGCGCCCGATCGACGAAAACTGCCCCGACTGCGGCAAGCCGCTGGCCTGGCGCCGCGGCCGCTTCGGCCCGTTCATCGCCTGCTCCGACTACCCCTCCTGCAAGTACATCAAGAAGAAGGAGGCGATCGAGATCGGCCTTTTGTGCCCCGAGTGCCACGAAGGCCAGGTGGTCGAGCGCAAGGGGCGCTGGGGCAAGTCGTTCTACGGCTGCCGCCGCTACCCCAAGTGCACGTTCACGGCGTACCACAAGCCGGTCGCCGAGCCGTGCCCCGACTGCGGCCGCGCGTATCTCCTCGAGAAGGAGACCAAGAAGGAGGGCCGCGTGCTGTTCTGCGGCAACGAGGAGTGCGGCTTCAAGAAGGTGGCCGCGGCGGCTTGAGCCCTCGCGTCACCATCGTCGGCGGCGGGCTGGCGGGCTGCGAGGCGGCCTGGCAGCTCGCCCGCCGCGGCGTGGCGGTCGACCTGTTCGAGATGCGGCCCGTGCGGCCCACGCCGGTCCACCAGACCGCCGACTTCGGCGAGCTGGTGTGCTCGAACTCGCTGCGCGGCAACGACCTCGCGCAGGCCGCCGGCCTGCTCAAGGAGGAGATGCGGCGGCTCGACTCGCTGATCGTGCGGATCGCCGACGCGGTGCGGGTGCCGGCGGGCTCGGCGCTCGCGGTCGATCGCGGGCTCTTCGCGCGCCGGATCACGGAAGCGGTCGAGGCGCTGCCCGGCATCCGCATCCGCCGCGAGGAGGTGGGCGCCATCCCCGACGGCGAGGTCGTGATCCTCGCCACCGGCCCGCTGACGGCGCCGGCGCTGGCCGCGGAGATCCGCGCCTTCGTCGGCGCCGAGGCGCTGCACTTCTACGACGCGATCAGCCCGGTGGTCGAGGCCGACAGCCTCGACCTCTCGAAGCTGTTCCGCGCCTCGCGCTACGGCAAGGGCGGCGACGACTACCTCAACAGCCCGCTCGACGAGGCGCAGTACCGCGCCTTCCACGCCGAGCTGCGGGCCGCCGAGCTGTCCGAGGTGAAGGACTTCGAGAAGGAGTTCTTCTTCGAGGGCTGCCTGCCGATCGAGGTGATCGCCAGCCGCGGAGCGGACACGCTGGCCTTCGGCCCGATGAAGCCGGTCGGGCTCGTCGATCCCCGCACCGGTCGCCGCCCGTTCGCGGTGGTGCAGTTGCGGCAGGACGACCTGGCGGCGTCGCACTACTCGCTGGTCGGCTTCCAGACCCACCTCAAGTGGGGCGAGCAGAAGCGGATCTTCCGCAGCCTGCCCGGGCTCGAGAACGCCGAGTTCGTGCGCTTCGGCATGATCCACCGCAACACCTACGTGAACGCCCCGAAGGCGCTGTCGCCGGTGTTCGAAACCCGCGCGCGCCAGGGCCTGTTCTTCGCGGGCCAGATGTCGGGCGTCGAGGGCTACGTCGAGTCGGCGGCCTCGGGCCTCGTCGCCGGCATCGCGGCCGCCGCGCGCGCGCGCGGCGAGGAGCCGCTCGCCTTCCCCCTGGAGACCGCCCACGGCGCCCTGGGTCGCTACATCTCGGGCAGCGATCCCGCCCACTACCAGCCGACCAACATCGCGTTCGGCCTGTTGCCCGAACTCGACGCGCGGGTGCGCGACAAGGCGAAGCGGCGCCTGGCCCAGTCCGAACGCGCGCTGCAGGCGCTCGACGCGTTCCTGCCGCAGGTCGCGGCCCCGGTCGGGGTGTGACCGGGCTGGCGTTCGCCGAAGCGATCCCGCGCTTCGCGCGGCACCTCGACCGCGAGCGCAACGCCTCGCCCCACACCGTCCGCGCGTACACCCGCGACCTCGAGCAGTTCGAGCGCTGGGCGCGCGACGAGCTGCAGCGCCCGGTGGCCGCCACCGAGGTCGACCACCTGCTGGTCCGCTCGTTCCTGGCCCACCTCCATCACCACGGATTGAAGAAGAGTTCCGCCGCCCGCAAGCTGGCCACGCTGCGGACCTTCTTCCGCTACCTCGCCCGCGAGGGCATCGTCGAGCGCAACCCGGCCCGGGCCCTGCTCTCGCCGCGGCTCGAGAAGCGGCTGCCCGCCCAGCTCGAGGAGGGCGAGGCCGCCGCCCTGGTCGAGGTCCCGGGCGACACCGCCGGGGCCGTGCGAGCACGTGCCGTCCTCGAGCTGCTCTACGCGACCGGCATCCGCTGCGCCGAGCTGGTCGGCCTCGACCTGCCGGAGGTCGACCTGGAGAGCCGCCTGATCCGAGTTCTGGGCAAGGGTAGAAAAGAAAGGGTTGTGCCTTTCGGGCAAGCTGCGGCGCGGGCGGTACGGGCCTGGATCACCGTCCGGGACGCCCTGGGGCCCCGCGAGGACGCCCTGTTCGTCACCCGCACGGGCCACCGCCTGTCCGACCGCGCGGTGCGCCGCCTCGTCTCTCAGAGAGTTCGGGCGATCTCCCTCGAAAGAAGGGTCAGTCCCCACACTCTCCGCCACGCCTTCGCCACCCACCTGCTCCAGCGAGGGGCCGACTTGCGGGCGATCCAGGAGCTTCTCGGCCACGCCAGCCTGTCGACGACCCAGAAATACACCCACGTCAACGCCCGACACATTCTGGAGATATACAAGAAAGCGCACCCGCGGGCCTGACAACCCGGCTGCGACTCCGCAGCCCGCTGCTGCGTCTCATTCCAGTGAAGGCGATGGGGTTTCCGCCCACCGACGAAGAGCTCGTCGCGGCTGTCCAGGCGGGGGAGTCGTCCGCCTTCGACGAGCTGGTGCGGCGCTGGGAGCGGAAGATCCGCGGCGCCGTGTACCGGGTGGTGGGGTCGGAGGAGGAGGCGCGCGACGTGACGCAGGAGGCGTTCCTCAAGGCCTACCGGGGCCTGCCGGGGTTCAAGAGCGAGGCGCGATTCTCCTCGTGGCTCTACCAGATCGCGCTCAACCTCTCGCGCGACCGGCTGCGCCGCCGCAAGCTGCGCGACCACGCGAGCCTCGACGCGATGGAGGAGGACGGCGTGGCTTCGCCCGCGCTCGTCTCCCGCGCGCCCGACGCCCACGCCCAGTTCGAGCGCGGCGACCTCTCGCGGCGCGTCGCGGCGGCGGTGGCCGCGCTGCCCGACGACCAGCGCGAGGTGATCGTGCTGAAGGAGTACCAGGACCTGACGTTCGTCGAGATCGCCGAGGTGCTGGACCTGCCGGTGTCGACCGTGAAGACGCGGCTGTACCGCGGCCTCACCCTGCTGCGCGAGCGGCTCGAGCAGCAGGGTGTCGCCAGCTACGCCCGCGCCGGCGTGGCCCTGCTGTGAGGGATTGAAGACTGCCATGACGGACTGCGAACGCTCCCGCGAAGACCTGATCGACCTGCTCTACGGCGAAGCCGGACCCGACGCCCGGCTGCGGGCCGAAGGGCACCTCGCCGCCTGCGACGCCTGCCGCGCGGAACACGAAGCGCTGCGCCGCGTGCGCGGGCAGTTGCCGGAGTGGAAGCTGCCCGAGGCGCGGGTGCTGCGGCCGCGGCGCTGGGCGCTGCCGGTGGCGGCGCAGGCCGCGCTCGGCCTCGCCGCCGGCCTGCTGCTGGCGCTCGGCCTCGTCGTGCTGACCGGCTCCGAGGTGCGCTACGAGGGCGGCGCGCTCGCCGTGCGCATCGGCCGCCCCGCCCCGGCGCCGAGCGTCGACCTCGAGGCGCGGCTGGCCGCGCAGGAAGAGCGTCATCGCCAGGAGATCGCGGCCCTGCGCGCATCGCTGCAGGCCCCCGCGCCGGCGGACGAGCGGGTGCTGGCGCTCGTCGACGAGCGCATCCGCGCCGCGGAGGCGCGGCAGGCGGTACTGCTGTCGTCGAGCCTCGCCGACTTCGCCGAGAAGAGCGACGCCCAGCGCCGCTACGACCTCGCCCGCGTCTCGCAGGGGTTGTCCTATCTCGACCAGCGCACCGGCCGCCAGCTCGCCCGCACGTCCGAGCTGATGGGCTACGTGCTGCAGGCCTCGGACCAGCGATGAAGGCGCACGCTTTCGTCGCGCTGCTCGCCGCGGCGCCGCTGGCTCTGGCCCAGGACGCAGGTCCCGAGCGCAACGAACTGCAGGGGCTCGCCTCCGTCTTCGAGCAGTCGCTGCGCGAGACCACCCGGCCCGGCCTGTTCATGATGGGCTTCGACGCGCCGCGCAGCTTCTACCTGCCCGGCGTCGGCGCCGTGATCGTGCTCTCGCCGCGGGCGCTGCCGGTGGAGCGCCGACCCCTGGTGCGGCGCCGGCTGGAGGGAGTGCCCTACGCGAGCGCGCTGCGCGAGCTGGAAGCGCGGCGGGCCGAGGCGCGCAGCCCGGAGGAGGAGCAGGCTCTGGCCCAGAGCATCGCCAACCTGCGCCGCCTCCAGGAGCTGCACGCCCGCGAGAACGAGGAGCGGGCGCGGGCCCACGCCGCGCTGGCCCGCGAGGCCGCGCGCGAGGCGGCGCGCAGCGCGCCCATGGTCGCCGACGTGCGCGAGCTGGAGCGCCAGGTGCTGGCCATGCAGGAGGAGGCCGAGCGCTCGCGGCGCGAGGCCGAGGCGCAGCTCGAGCGCCTGAGCCACGAGGTCCGGCTGCGGATGCCGCTCCCGCCCGACGCGCCGCCGCCGCCGGACGCTCCGACGCCCGCCGCGGCGCCCGCGGCACCGAGCGCACCGGCCGCCCCCGCCGCTCCCGCGGTGGCGCCTCCCGCGCCGTGGGCGTTCTGGTTCGAGGTCGAGGAACTGGGCGAAGAGGGCACGCCCGAGGCCACGCTCGAGGCCGTGCGCGCGACGCTGGTTCGGGCCCTCGAGACCCAGGGGCCGCGGCTGCGCGGCCTCGCCCCCCAGGAGGGCATCGTCGTCGCCGTCGACCTCGTGGCCGGCGGCTGGCCCGGCCTGCCCACGAAGCGCCGCACGCTGGTGGCGCGCGTCGCCCGGAAGGATCTCGACGCCCGCGCCGCCGGCAAGCTCCCCGCCGAGGAGTTCGCGAAGAAGGTCCAGCTCCTCGAGTACTGAGCTCAGCGCCGGCGCAGCAGCAGGGCGAGCGTGACGAGCGCCAGCGTGCCGTCGGTGCCGGCGAAGAGCAGGAACGTCGCGGGCGACTGCCGCGCGAAGTGGTCGTAGACGAACAGCGCGGCGCCCAGCGCCTTGACGAACACGCCGGCGACCCAGAAGTAGCCGCGCCGCGCGACCACGTCGCCTGCGGCCCAGAAGTAGCCGAGCGCCAGCGTGATCGTGAACAGCCCGTTGAGCTGGGCGTTGATCACGGGCACGGGTTCCGGCGCGCCGAACAGCCGCGCGACCAGCGCCGGCGCCACGAGCAGCGGCAGCCCGAGCAGCAGGTCGTAGATCCCCGACACCACCGCCAGCGTCCGCAGAGCGCCCGTCGTCCCCTCGCGCACGCCCTATACTAGCCGCGCGCTTTCGCATGTCCGATACCCGCCTCCACGGCACCACCATCCTCTGCGTCCGCCACCGCGGCGGCGTGGCGATCGCCGGCGACGGCCAGGTCAGCCTGGGCCAGACCGTGATCAAGGCGGGCGCCCGCAAGGTGCGCCGGCTGCACGACGGCAAGGTGCTGTGCGGCTTTGCCGGCGCCACCGCCGACGCGATGACCCTGCTCGTCCGTTTCGAGGCGAAGCTCGAGGAGCACCGCGGCGGGCTCGAGCGCGCTGCCGTCGAGCTCAGCCGCGACTGGCGCACCGACCGCGCGCTGCGCCGGCTGGAGGCGTTCCTGATCGTGGCCGACCGCGACGCGGCGTTCCTGCTCTCGGGCGCGGGCGACGTGATCGCGCCCGACGACGGCCTGCTCGCCACCGGCTCCGGCGGCCCCTTCGCGCTGGCCGCGGCCCGCGCGCTGTGCGCCCACTCCGAACTCGACGCTGCCGCCATCGCGCGCGAGGCGCTGCGGATCGCCGCCTCGATTTGCGTGTACACGAACGACCAGCTCGTGGTCGAGGCGCTCTGAGCGTGGCGATCGCCCTCACCGAGCACGCGGACGAGTTGCGCACGCTCGACCAGCTCACCCCGCGCCAGATCGTCGCCTTCCTCGACCGCCACGTGATCGGCCAGCACAAGGCGAAGCGGGCGGTGGCGATCGCGCTGCGCAACCGCATCCGGCGCCAGCGCCTGGAGCCGGAGCTGGCGGCCGAGGTCACCCCCAAGAACATCCTGCTGATCGGCCCCACCGGCGTCGGCAAGACCGAGATCGCGCGCCGCCTGGCCCAGCTCGCCGGCAGTCCGTTCGTCAAGGTCGAGGCCAGCAAGTTCACCGAGGTCGGCTACGTCGGCCGCGACGTGGAGTCGATCGTGCGCGACCTGGCGGCGGCCGCCGCCGAGAAGGTCCGCGCCGAGCTGCAGGAGCAGGTGCGGGAGAAGGCGAAGCGCTCCGCGGAGGAACGGCTGCTCGACGTGCTGCTGCCCGTGCCCCGCCACGCGGAGGGCGCCGAGCCGGCGGAGAAGGCGCGCGAGGCGATGAAGGCCTCGCGCGAGAAGCTGCGCGCCGCGCTGCGCCGCGGCGAGCTGGAGGCGCGCAGCGTCGAGGTCGAGGTGCGCGAGAAGCCGCCGCTGATGCTGAAGGCGCTGGGCGGCAACGAGGAGTTTTCGTCCCAGCTCCAGGACATGCTGGGCGGCCTGATGCCCGGCCGCGGCCGGCGCCGCGCGATGAGCGTGGCCGAAGCCCGCGAGGTGCTGCAGCGCGAGGAGGAGGCGCGCCTCGTCGACGAGGACGAGGTGGCGCGGCTGGCCCGCGAGCGCGCCGAGTCGACCGGCATCGTGTTCCTCGACGAGATCGACAAGATCGCCGGCCGCGAGGGCCGCCAGGGCCCCGACGTCTCCCGCGAGGGCGTGCAGCGCGACCTGCTGCCGATCGTCGAGGGCACCACGGTGCAGACCAAGATCGGGCCGATCCGCACCGACCACGTGCTGTTCATCGCCGCCGGCGCGTTCCACGTCAGCAAGCCCGCCGACCTGATCCCCGAGCTGCAGGGCCGCTTCCCGATCCGCGTCGAGCTCGAGCCGCTGGGCGAAGACGAGCTGTGCCGGATCCTGACCGAGCCCAAAGGCGCGCTCCTTCGCCAGTACCAGGCGCTGCTCGAGACGGAAGGCGTCGCCCTCGAGCTGACGCCGGAGGCCGTGCGCGAGGTCGCCCGGCTGGCGATGGAGACGAACGCGAAGACCGAGAACATCGGCGCCCGCCGCCTCGCCACCCTGCTCGAGGCCCTGCTCGAGGAGGTCTCCTTCGCCGGGCCCGACGGCGGCCCGCGCAGCCACCGCGTGGACGTGGGCGACGTGCGCGACAAGCTCGCGCACCTGGTCCGCGACACCGACCAGTCGAGGTTCATCCTGTGAACGTGCGCGTCCCCGCCGCGGCGCTGGCCCTCGGTCTCACGCTCGTCGCCTGCGGCAAGCGCGGCGACCCGCTGCCGCCGCTGCGGCGCCAGCCGCTGCCGGTCGCCAACCTGCGGGTCGCCCAGCTCGGCCCGGAGCTCGTGGTCCGCTTCACGACGCCGCGCACGACGATGGCCGGCGTGGCGATCGGGCTGATGGACCTCGAGCTGTCCCATGCCTTCGGCACCGGCGCGTTCGACGCGCTGGCCGTCAAGAAGACGCTCAAGGCGGCGCCGGGCGAGGCGCTCGAGGAGCGTTTCCCGCTGCCCGAGCCCGGCACCGTCTTCCGCTACAAGGCGGTGGTCCGCGCCGATGGGCGCCTCTCGCCCGAGGCGGCCCCCGAGCCGTTCACGGTGCGGGCCGCGCCGGAGCCGCCGAAGGACGTGGTCGCCGAGGTCGTGGCGACGGGCCTGCGCCTGCGCTTCACGCCAGCCCCCCTCCCGACCCCGACCCCGTCGCCGTCCCCGACCGAGACTCCGTCCCCGACCGCCTCGCCGACCCCGACCGGGTCGCCGTCCCCGACCGAGACTCCGATCCCGACCGGGTCCCCGATCCCGACCGTGAGCCCGACCCCGACGGCCTCGCCGTCCCCGTCCGCGAGCCCGTCCCCGACAGGGTCCCCGGTCCCGACCGCCTCGCCGGGCCCGTCCCCGACCGAGACTCCGACGGCCTCTCCGACGCCGACCCCGTCCCCGACGCCGCCCACGGCCGGCACGTTCGTCTACCGCCGCCCGGCCGACGGCAGCTACGGCGATCCGCTCACGGGGGACCCGCTCACGGCGGACAGCTACGAGGACACGACCGCCGAGCTCGACCAGCGCGTCTGCTACGAGCTGCGCACGGCCGTGTCGACGAGCCCCCGCGTGGAGAGCGCGCCGAGCGGCGAGGTGTGCCTGGTCCGCCGCGACATCGTGCCGCCGGCGGCGCCGCGCGGGCTGACGGCCCTCGAGCGCGAGGGCGCGATCGAACTCGAGTGGAGCCCGGCGCCGGACGCGGACGTGGTCGCCTATCGCGTCTACCGGACGGCCGGCGGGAACCGCGAGCGCGTCGGCGAGGTGAGCGGGACCCGCTACCGCGACGAGGCCCTGCCCCCGGGAGTCGAGGTGTTCGTCTACCAGGTCGCCGCCGTCGACCGGGCCGGCAACGAGGGCCCGCTCGCCGACGGCGTCAGCGCGAGGAAGCCATGAACCGCTACTACCGCGTGCGCGACCACGGGGCCGCCGTCTGGGCCCGCGAGGAGGGGGACCGGCTCCGCCTGCTCGAGGGCGACCCGCTGCTCCAGCCGCGGGACCGCGGCGAGACGATCCCGAAGGAAGTGGCGCACGTCCTGTGTCCGGTCCACCCGTCGAAGATCGTCTGCATCGGCCGCAACTACCGCGAGCACGCGGCGGAGCGCGGCAAGCCGGTGCCGAAGGAGCCGCTGCTGTTCCTGAAGCCGCCCTCCGCCCTGATCGGACCGGGCCAGCCGATCCGCCACCCGGCCTGGGCGGGGCGCGTCGACCACGAGGCGGAGCTCGGGCTCGTCATCGGCCGCGAGATCGCGCGGCCCGCGACGCCGCAGGAGGCCGCCGCGGCGATCTTCGGCGTCGTCTGCGTCAACGACGTGACCGCCCGCGAACTGCAGGACAAGGACGTGCAGTTCACCCGCGCCAAGGGCTTCGACACCTTCTGCCCGACGGGCCCCTGTGTCGCCACGGGCCTCGACCTCGGCGCGCTGAGCGTCGCCTGCAGGGTGAACGGCGAAACCCGTCAGGACGGCAACACCCGCGACCTGATCTTCGACCCGGCCTACCTGGTCTGGTACGTGTCGCGGGTCATGACGCTGCTGCCGGGCGATATCATCTCCACCGGGACCCCCGCGGGCGTCAGCCCGCTCCAGCCGGGCGACGTCGTCGAAGTCGAGGTCGAAGGCGTGGGCGTCCTGCGCAACCCCGTGCAGAGCCAGGAAGGGACGTAGATGAAGATCTTTCTCGACACCGCCAGCCTGAAGGAGATCCGCGAGGCGGCCACGCTGGGGGTGGTGGACGGCGTCACCACCAACCCGAGCCTGCTGGCGAAGGAGCAGGGCGAGCCCGAGGAGATCCTGCGCGAGATCTGCGACCTGGTCGACGGGCCGATCTCCGCCGAGGTGGTGGCGACCGATGCCGCCGGCATGATCCGCGAGGGCAGGCACTGGGCGGCGCTGCACGAGAACATCACCGTCAAGGTGCCGTGCACCGTGGCCGGCATCCAGGCGACGAAGGCGCTCAGCGGGGCGGGTCACAAGGTGAACGTCACGCTGATCTTCTCGCCGACCCAGGCCCTGATCGCGGCCAAGGCCGGGGCGACCTTCGTCTCGCCTTTCGTCGGCCGCCTCGACGACATTGCGACGCCGGGCATGGAGATGGTGGCGGACATCGTCCGCATCTTCGCCAACTACGACTACCCGACCGAGGTGCTGGCCGCCTCGCTGCGCCACCCGATGCACGTGCTGGAGGCGGCGCGCATGGGCGCCCACGTCGGCACCATGCCGGTCACGGTGTTCCACCAGCTCCTCAAGCACCCGCTCACCGACATCGGCCTCGAACGCTTCCTGGCCGACTGGGAGAAGGCGAAGAAGGAGCTGGGCGCCAAGGCCCGCTGACGATGCCGCTCTACGAGTTCGTCTGCGACGCCTGTCAGGAGAAGTTCGAGCAGATCGTGCCGTCGTTCCGCTCCCAGGCCACCTGCCCGAAGTGCGGCGGCCACGAGGTCGAGAAGCTGCTGTCCACGTTCGCGATGAGCTCGGCCGGCGGGGGCGGCGAGCGGGTGCCGGCCATGGCCTCGCGCGGCGGCGGCGGTGGCGGTTGCTGTGGCGGCGGCTGCGGGTGCCACTGATGCACGACCCGACCGCCGTCCTCCAGGACAAGATCGCCCGCGCCGAGGCGGGCGGCGGCGCCGCCCGCCGCGAGCGCCAGCACGCCGAGGGCAAGCTGACCGCGCGCGAGCGGGTCGAGCTGCTGCTCGACGAGGGCAGCTTCGAGGAGCTCGACAAGCTGGTCGAGCACCGCTGCCTCGACTTCGGCATGGCCGACCAGAAGATCCCCGGCGACGGCGTCGTCTCCGGCTACGGCCGCATCGACGGCCGGCTGGCCTTCGTCTTCGCCCAGGACTTCACCGTCTTCGGCGGCAGCCTGTCGGAGACCAACGCCCAGAAGATCGTCAAGGTGATGGACCTGGCGATGAAGATGGGCGCGCCGCTGATCGGCCTCAACGACTCGGGCGGGGCCCGCATCCAGGAGGGCGTGGCGAGCCTGGGCGGCTACGCCGACATCTTCCTGCGCAACACGCTCGCCTCTGGCGTCGTGCCCCAGATCTCCGCGATCCTCGGTCCCTGCGCGGGCGGTGCCGTCTACAGCCCCGCCATCACCGACTTCAACGTGATGGTCAAGGACACCGCGTACATGTTCGTGACCGGTCCCGACGTGATCAAGACCGTCACCCACGAGGAGGTCAGCAAGGAGGACCTGGGCGGGGCGATGACCCACAACGTGAAGTCGGGCGTCGCCCACTTCGCGGTGGACGACGACCGCGCCTGCCTGGCGCTGATCCGCGAGCTCGTCTCGTTCCTGCCGCAGAACAACCTCGAGGACCCGCCGGTCGTGAAGTCGGAAGACCCGCCCGACCGCGCCGACGCCGAGCTCGACACCCTGATCCCGCAGGAGACCAACAAGCCCTACGACATCAAGAAGCTGATCGAGGGCGTCGTCGACGACCGCCACTTCCTCGAGGTCCACGAGCACTACGCGCCCAACATCGTGGTCGGCTTCGCGCGGCTCGGGGGCAAGAGCGTCGGCATCGTCGCCAACCAGCCGGCGGTGCTGGCCGGCTGCCTGGACATCGACGCCTCGGTCAAGGGCGCCCGCTTCGTGCGCTTCTGCGACGCCTTCAACATCCCGCTCGTCACCTTCGAGGACGTGCCCGGCTTCCTGCCCGGCACCGCCCAGGAGTGGGGCGGCATCATCCGCCACGGCGCCAAGCTGCTGTACGCCTTCGCCGAGGCGACGGTGCCGAAGCTGACGGTGATCACCCGCAAGGCCTACGGCGGCGCGTACTGCGTGATGGCCTCCAAGCACATCCGCACCGACGTCAACTTCGCCTACCCGACCGCGGAGATCGCGGTGATGGGGCCGGAGGGGGCCGTCAACATCCTCTACCGGCGCGAGCTGCAGGCGGCGGAGGACCCCGTCGCCTACCGCAAGTCCAAGGTGGAGGAGTTCAAGGCCAAGTTCGCGAACCCCTACGTCGCCGCCGACCGCGGCTTCATCGACGAGGTGATCGCTCCCCGCGACACCCGGCGCAAGCTGATCGCCGCCCTCGAGATGAGCAAGCACAAGCGCGACAAGAACCCGCCCAAGAAGCACGGCAACATCCCGCTGTGAAGGGCTTCCAGAAGATCCTGATCGCCAACCGCGGCGAGATCGCTGTGCGCGTGATCCGCGCCTGCCGCGAGCTCGGCATCGGCTCGGTGGCGGTGTACTCGGAGGCCGACCGCCTGGCGCTGCACGTGCGGCGCGCCGACGAGGCCTACGAGATCGGCCCCGCGCCGTCGCGCGAGAGCTACCTGCGGATGGACCGCATCCTCGACGTGGCGAAGCGCAGCGGCGCCGACGCGATCCACCCCGGCTACGGCTTCCTGTCCGAGAACGCGGCCTTCGCACGGGCCTGCGAGGAGGCCGGCATCACCTTCATCGGCCCGCGCGCCGAGACGATCCAGGCGATGGGCGAGAAGACCTCGGCGCGGCGGATCGCCGTCGAGGCCGGGGTGCCGGTGGTGCCCGGCACGCTGCACCCGGTCACCTCCGACGACGAGATCCGGCGCGAGGCCGCGCGGATCGGCTTCCCGCTGATGCTGAAGGCCGCGGCGGGCGGCGGCGGCAAGGGCCTGCGGCTGGTGCCCCACGCCGACGACCTGGCGACCGCCGTGGACCGCGCCCGCTCCGAGGCGAAGAGCGCGTTCGGCGACGACAGCGTGTACCTCGAGAAGGCGGTGCTGAAGCCGCGCCACATCGAGATCCAGGTGCTGGCCGATGCCCACGGCAACGCCATCCACCTGTACGAGCGCGAGTGCACGATCCAGCGCCGCCACCAGAAGGTGATCGAGGAGTCGCCCTCGCCGTTCCTGACCCCCGAGCTGCGCGAGCGGATGGGGGCGCTGGCGGTGGCGCTCGTCAAGAAGGTCGGCTACGTCAACGCCGGCACCCTCGAGTTCCTGGTCGACAAGGACCGCGAGCCGTACTTCCTGGAGATGAACACCCGGCTGCAGGTCGAGCACCCGGTGACCGAGATGGTCACGAACCTCGACCTCGTCAAGCTGCAGATCCGCGTCGCCCAGGGCGAGCGGCTGCCGATCACCCAGGAGGACGTGCGCCAGACCGGCCACGCGATCGAGTGCCGCGTCTATGCCGAGGACCCGGAGCGCGGCTTCCTGCCCTCGCCGGGCAGGATCGTGGCGCTGCGGGTGCCGGGCGGGCCCGGCGTGCGCGACGACTCCGGCGTGTACGAGGGCTACGAGGTCCCGATCCACTACGACCCGATGATCAGCAAGCTGGTGGCCTGGGGCCGCACCCGCGAGGACGCGATCAACCGCATGCGGCGCGCCGTGTCCGAGTACAAGGTGCTCGGCATCCAGACGACGCTCCCGTTCTTCGAGCGGGTGATGCGCCACCCCGACTTCCTGGCCGGCGACTTCGACACCTCGTTCGTCGACGTCGCCTTCCGCCGCCACGAGGTCGTGCGCGAGGCGCCGTGGGAGGTCGCGGTCGCGGCGGCGGCGATCCAGGCCTTCCGCGACCGCAAGGCGCGGCGTGGCGCGCTCAGCCAGTCGGCGGGAGCCGCGCCGGTCTCGGGCTGGCGCGTGCGCGGCTGGCGCGAGGGCGCCGGGGGGCGGCTGTGATCTTCGACGTCTCGGTGCAGGGCCGCACCGTCAAGGCCGAGGTCAAGGAGACGACGGCCGACGGCTACACCGTGGTGATCGACGGCAGGCCCCACGTCGTCGACTTCCGGGAGACCGGACGCGACTTCGCGAGCCTGCTCCTCGACGGCCGCAGCTTCGAGGCCGGGCTCGAGCGCAAGGAGGACGGCTTCGTCGTCCACCTGCCGGCCGACAACATCGCCGTTGCGTTGCACGAGGCCGCGCGCGGCTCGGCGGCCGCCCACAAGAAGGCCAGCGGCCCGAGCCGCGTCACCGCGCCGATGCCGGGCAAGGTCGTGCGGGTTCTGGTGGAGACGGGCCAGGAGGTGGCCGCGGGCGCCGGCCTGCTGGTGATGGAAGCCATGAAGATGGAGAACGAGCTGCGCGCCCCGCGCGCCGGCCGGGTCCAGAGTGTCGCCGCGCGCGAAGGCCTGGCCGTGGAGACGGGGGCGTTGCTCGTCGTGATCGAGTAGGCCGGAGGCGGCGTTGTGGCCCTGGCGACGCCGGCCGGCCGCGCCCGCTGACGCGGAGGCGCCGGCGCCTGCCGACGCTCCGCCCGAAACGACGCCAGCCGAGCCGCCCGCCCTCCCGCCGCCGCGCTCCCGCCGCCGCGCGCGGCTGCTCCTGCTCGCGCTGTTCGCGGCCACGGTCGCGCTCGGCTGGACGCGGATGCCCTTCGTGGCGGGCGAGGTGGCCGGCTTCGCACTGGGCCAGGCCCTCGAGCGGTCGACCCGGGTCGCCTCGGTCCACTTGACGTTCGACCCGCCCGGCGTCGAGTTGCGCGACGTGCGCATCGCCGGCCGCAAGCCCGGCGGCCCGCCGTTCGTCGAGATCCCGCGCGTGCACCTCGTACCGGCTCTCGAGACGCTCGGCGGGCCGCGGCTGGCCTTCGAGCGGGTGCGGATCGAGCGGCTGCGGCTGCACCTGCGCGCGTTCCCCGAAGGCGGCGACGACATCCCCAAGCCGCAGCGGCGCGGCGGCGGCGGCGGCGGGCCGCAGATCCGGGTCCGGCGGCTGGTGCTCGACGACGGCCTGTTCGTGCTCGACCACAAGCGGGTGCCGCTCGAGCTCGACCTGCCCGACTTCGAGGCACGCCTGGCCCAGGGTCGCGCCGGCGCGCTGCTGGGCCGGATCTCGTTCGGCACCGGGCGCCTCCGTTTCGGCGAGAACCCGGAGTTCCCGATCGGCACGGCGATCGAGGTGCGCATCGAGGGGCCGGAGCTGATCGTGCAGGAAGGGCACCTGCGGGCCCCGGACACGGACCTGCGCTACACGGGCCAGATCCGCATCCAGGCGCAGCCGGTCGGCCGCTTCGCGCTCGACGGCCCGATCAGCCTGGCGCTGCTCGACGAGCACCTGATGCGCACGGGCTTCGGGATCAAGGCCGATCAGGGCCGCTTCAAGGGCATCGTCACCGTCAACGGCTCGCAGCTCGGCGTGCAGGGCGAGCTGTCCGGCTCGGACGGCGAGTTCGACGCGGTGCCGGTCGAGCGCTTCCGCGGCGACATCCGCTGGGACCGCGAGGGCGTGCACCTCACCGACCTCGAGCTGCAGACGCTCGGCGGCTCGGGCGTCGTCGACCTGGTCGTGCCCCCGGGCAAGACGACGACCTCGACGCTCGGCGCCGACGTGCGCGGCGCCGACGCCGAGGGCCTCGCCCGCGCCGTGTTCGACTGGGGCCCGCTCGGCCTCGCCGCCGCCGCCACCGGCCGCATCGACCTCGCCTGGCCCAAGGGCCGCTTCAAGGATCGCCTCTCGGGCCGCATCGGCCTCGAGCTCGAACGCCGGGCGGACGACCGGACCGCGCTGTGGGGCCGGCTCGACTGGCGCGCCGAGGACGGCGTGCAGTGGATCGAGCGCGGGCGCTTCGAGACCCCGCACTCGGAGGCGGACGTGGCGGGCCGGGTCGAGGTCGATCGCCGCGCCGATCTCGCGGTGCGCGTCGAGACCCGCGACCTCGCCGCCGCCGACCGCCTCGCGGCGCGGCTGCGCGCCGCGGTCGGCAACCCGGAGGCCGTGCCCGCCGGCTTCGGCGGTCGCGCGACGTTCGAGGGCCGCTGGCGCCGCACGCTCGACGACCCGTTGTTCGAGGGCCGCGCCACCGCACAGGATGCCCGCTGGCTGGGCGTCCGCTGGGGGAATGTCGAGTGGACCGGCACGGCGGATGCGCTCGAGGTCCGCTCGCAGCCGCTGGTGCTGCGCAAGGACGAGGCGTGGATCGAGATGACCGGCCGCAGCGAGACCGGCTTCCTGGGCGACCTCGACGCCGTCGAGGCCGAGGTGCGCCTGCGGCGCTGGCCCTCGCGCGACCTGCTGATGGCGATGGCGTGGCGCCTCGAGCTCGACGCCGCGATCAGCGGCGAGGTCTCGGTCACCGGCCGCCGCAGCGCCCCGCGCGGTCGCGCGGCGCTGCGCTCCGAGAACGGCGTCTACTACGGTGTGCCGTTCACCGCGCTTTCGGTCGACTCCGAGCTGCGCGGCACGATTTCGCGCGCCAGCGGCAGCGCCACCGCCGGCGGCGGCCGCGTCCGCTTCGCGGGCGTCGCGCGCGAAGAGGGCACCTACGACGGCAAGGCCTGGATCGAGGCGGTGGACCTCGCCGGCGCCGTGCCCGAGGTCGCCCCCGGCGTCGGCTGGAGCGGGCGGGTCAGCGCCGAGGCCACGCTCGCCGGCAGCCTCGACCGGCCGTGGCTCGCGGGCACGGCGAGTGCGCCCCGCGTGTTCCTCGGCGACGAGGGTCTCGGCGCGCTGTCGGGCACGGCCAGCGGCGACGGCAGCGGCGACGTCGCGCTGCACGCCGAAGCCCGCTCGGCCCGCGTCGCGCTGCGCCTGGATGGCACGATCGGCGCGGCCGAGCCCTATGCCGCGCGGCTGCGGCTCGGCGCCGAGGACACGAGCTTCGATCCGTTCGCCCGCGCGCTGTCGCCGGCGCTGCCGCCGCTGCTCTCGGTCGTGGCCAGCGGCGGTGTCGACCTCGAGGGGCCGCTGCTCGACCCGAAGGCGCTGAAGGTCCGCGGCGAGGCGCCGCTGCTGCGGCTGAGCCTGCCCGAGTACGAGGTCCGCAACGCCGCTCCGCTGCGCTTCGAGGTGGACGCCGGGCGGCTCGAGGTCTCGGCCTTCGCCCTCTCCGGCGAAGGCACCGACCTGCGCGTCTCCGGCCACGCCGCGCTGCTCGAAGACGGCCCGCTGGCGCTCGCGGTGCGCGGCGCCGCGGACCTCCAGGCGCTGGCAGCGCTCAGCCGCAACCTGCGCGGTCGCGGAGCGATGTCGCTGGCACTCGACGTCGCGGGCACCCGCGACGCGCCGCGGCTGTCCGGCGCGCTCGAGGTCGACGGCGGCGGCCTGCGCCTGCGCGGGTTCCCCCACGGCCTCGAAGGCGTGCGCGGAAGCGTCCGCATCTCCGAGCAGGGCGCCCAGTTCGAGAACCTGACCGGCACCCTCGCCGGCGGCCCCGTCGAGGCCTCGGGGCGGCTGGCGTGGTCCGCGGGCCGGCTCTCCCGCTTCGACGTCGAGGCCTCGGGTCGCGGCATCGCGTTGCGCTACCCCGAGGGGCTGCGCAGCCAGCTCGACGCCGAGCTGCGGCTCTTCGGAGACGGCGAAGAGCAGTGGCTGACCGGAGACGTGGACGTGCGCCAGGCCTCGTGGACGCGGCGCTACGACCTCGCCTCGGAGCTGCTGTCGGCCACGGCCATGGCGCCCGCGGCGCCCACGGGGCTGTCCTCCGGCGTCCGCCTCGACCTGCGGCTGCGGGCACCGGGCACGCTGCGCATCGACAACAACCTGGCGACGCTGGTGGCGCGCGCCGACCTGCGGCTGACTGGCGCGGCCGAGGCGCCCGCGGTGCTGGGCCGGGCCGAGGTCGAGCGCGGCCGGCTCTACTTCCAGGGCAACACCTACCAGATCCGGCGCGGCGTGATCGACTTCGCCAACCCGCAGCGGATCGACCCGCTCTTCGACGTCGAGGCCGAGACCCGGCTGCGCTCGTACCGCGTGTCGCTGCGCTTCAACGGCACCCTGGAGCGGGTCTCGCCGACGCTGACCTCGGACCCGCCGCTGTCGGCGGTGCAGATCCTGAGCCTGCTCGCCGGCGCCGACGAGCGCGACGTCGCGTCGTTGACCCAGGTTCAGAGCGAGAGCACGAACCTGGCCGCCACCGGCGCCGCCACCCTCGCCGCCGGGCGGCTCTCGGAAGGCGTGGGCCTCGAGCGCGGCGCCGAGCGCCTGCTCGGCCTCAACCGCTTCTCGATCGACCCCAGCGCGCTGCGCGGAGGCGTCACCAACCCGACCGCGCGGCTCACCGTCGGCAAGCGCATCACGCCCGACCTGTCGGTGCTGTACTCGGTCGACCTGCGCGGCACCCAGGAGCGCATCCTCTCGGTCGAGTACACGCTCTCCGACCGCCTCTCGGTGCTGGCCACGCAGGCGGAGCCCGACGGCATCGGCTTCGACCTGCGGGTGCGGAGGACCTACCGGTGAGGCCGGCCCGGCTCCTCGCGCTGCTGCTGGCGGCAGGGCGTCTCGGCGCGGCCGAGCCGCCCGTCGTCGACGTGCGCGTCGAGGGCCCCGCCGAGCTGCGCGGCCGGCTCTCCCGCTACGTCGGCCTCGAGACGGGCGCGCCTCTCGACGCCGAGGCGGTGCGCCGTTCGGTCGAGCGGCTGTTCGCGACCGGCGAGCTGGAGGACGTGCAGGTCGAGAAGGAGCCGGCAGCCGACGGCACCCGCGTCCGCTTCGTGCTGGTCCCGCTGCCGCGGCTGCACGGCGTTCGCACCGAACCCGGCGACGTGCTCGACGGCGGCGACGCGCGCCGCATCGCGGGGCTGCGCGACCGCGAGCCGCTCGACGCCGTGCGCCTCGACCGCGCCGCGCAGGCGCTGGCGCTGGCGCTGGAGCGCCGCGGCTACCTCGAGGCGCGGGTCAGCGGCCGCCTCGAGCGCGACGGTGCGCGCGCCGACGCGGTGTTCGCGATCGAGGCCGGCCGCCGGGCCCGGGTCTCGTCGGTGCGCCTGCGGGGCGCCCCGGCCGCCCATGACGCCCGCTTGCGGGGGCCGCTGCTCGCGCTGCAGGGCCGACACGAGTCGCGGTCGCGGGCGGAGGCGGTGGCGGAGGACGCGCGCCGCGCGCTGGTGGTGGCCGGACACTGGCGGGCGAAGGTCGACGTGCGCCGCGTCTACGATCCGGCAGCGGCGGAGGTCGCGCTCGAGTTCGTCGCCGAGGCGGGGCCTCGCCTCGTGTTGCGCTTCCAGGGACCGCCGCTGCCGGGTTCCGTGCGTTCGCGGGTGACCCGGCTGGTCGTCGACGGCCGCGCCGCGACCGACGCCCTCGACGCGGCGGCCGAGCAGGTCGAGGCCTGGTTCGCCAGCCGCGGCCACCGCGGAGCCGAGACGCGCTGGAGCGAAGTCGCGGCGCCCGGCGGCCAGGAGCTCGTCTACGCGACGAGCGCGGGCCCGGCGACCCGGCTGGCGGCGGTCGCGCTCGAGGCCTTCCCTCCGGGTCTGGCGCTGCCGCCGCTCGCCAGCCGCGCCGACGCCCCGGCCCGCGACGCGCTGCTCGAGCAGGACCGCCGGGCACTGGAGGCGGCCCTGCGCGAGCACGGCCACCCCGACGCCGCGGTGGAGCTGGACCTGCCCGAGTCCGGCGACCACGTCACCGCCACGTTCCGCGCCCGGCCCGGCCGCCGGGTGATCGTCTCGGCCTTCGAGGTCCGACCCGACGTGCCGCTGCCCGAGGAGGCGGAGCCGCGCGAGCTGCGGCTGCGCGCGGGCGCGCCGTACCGCGTCACCGACGTCGCGCTCGATCGGGCGGCGCTGCTCTCGGCCTGGCGCAACGCCGGCTACCAGCAGGTCGAGGTGACGCCCGAGCTCGCCTTCGCCGAAGACGGGCAGGCGGTGGCCGTGACGCTGGCGGTGGCCGCCGGTCCCCGCACCTTCGTCGACCGCATCGTCGTCGCCGGCCTCGAGCGGACCCGCGAGGAGGTCGTGCGCCGCGAGTTGCAGCTCACCGAAGGCGCGCCGCTCGGCCTCGCCGACGCGATCGAGAGCCAGCGGCGGCTGTCGGCGCTGGGGCTGTTCGGACGCGTGGACCTCGCCGAGGTCGAGACCGCCGCCGGCACCACGGACGTCGTCGTCCAGCTCGACGAGGCGCCGCGCACGACGGTCGGCTACGGCATCGGCTTCGGCGAGCGCGACCTGCTGCGGGCCAGCCTCGAGCTCGGCCGCCGCAACCTGGCCGGCCGCGACCGCACCGGCGCCCTGTTCCTGCGCGGCTCGTACCGCGGCTCGCGGCTGCTCGGCAGCTACCGCGAGCCGTTCCTGTTCGGCTCGCGGCGCGAGCTGCTGGTCACCGCCTTCCGCGAGGAGGAGGACCGCGACAACTTCGACTTCCGGCGCATGGGCCTGTCGGTGCAGGTGGCGCAGGCGATCGACGCCCGGCTGTCGCTGGTCGGGCGGCTGCTGTTCCAGGACACCGACACCGACGACGTGGTCGTGCCGTGCGACGAGGTCGACCGCCAGTTCTGCGACGCCGCCGTGACCGGACCGTCGGTGTCGCTGGTGCTCGACGAGCGCGACGACGCGCTCGACCCGCGCCGCGGCTTCTTCCTCGGCGCCGACGTGCTCTACTCCTCGCGCCTCCTGGGCGGCGACAACTTCCTCAAGGCCTTCGCCCAGGCGGCGGTGTTCGAGCGGCTGCAGCGCCGGCTGTCGTTCGCGCTGTCCGCCCGAGTCGGCCTCGCACGCACGCTGGGCCTCGACGAGCCGCTGCTGCTGCCGCTGCCCGAGCGCTTCTTCGCCGGCGGCGACTACTCGCTGCGCGGCTTCGCCCCCGACGCGGTCGCGCCCAAGGGCGGCAACGCGCTGCTGCTGGGCAGCGGCGAGCTGCGCTTCGAGGTGCGCGAGCGGGCCTCGCTGGCGGCGTTCGCCGACGTGGGCAACGTGTACCCGCTGGTCGGCGACGTCTCGCTGCGCGACCTGCGCTACGCCGCCGGGATCGGCCTGCGTTACCGCAGCCCGCTCGGGCCGCTGCGGCTCGACTGGGGTTACAAGCTGAACCGCCGCCCCGGCGAGTCGCGCTCGCGCTTCCACGTGACGGTCGGCCATGCGTTCTGAGCTGCTGCTCGTCGCGGTGCTCTCGGCGCCGGCCGCCGCTGCCGCGGGCGAGCGGATCGAGGCCGTCGTCGCCGTGGTCGACGGTCGGCCGGTGTTGCTCTCGGAGCTGAGGGCTGCGGCGGCCGTCAAGGGGCTTGGCGAGCGCAGGGCGCGCGAGGAGTTGATCGACCAGTTCCTGATGGAGCGCGAGGCGCAGCGCTTCGCTGCGCTGGCCCCGGCCGACGACGAGGTGGAGGCGCTCGTCGACGGCCTCGCCGTCCGCGCGCCCGACGTGCCGCGCGCCGCGCTGCGCCGTCTGGCCCGGCGCGAGGCGTGGATCCTGCGCTACGTCGAGTTCCGCTTCCGGCCGCTCGTCACCGAGGCCGACGAGACCGAGGTGCAGGGCGACTGGCTGGCGCTGCCCGAGCCGCGGCCGCCGTTCGCCGAGGCCCGCGCGCCGCTGCGCGAGGCCCGCAGCCGCCGCGCCCTCGACGCCCGGGTCGAGGCCTGGGTGGCCGACCTGCGCCGGGCGGCCCGCATCCGCCTTGTCGAGGGCTGGCGCGAGTAGTCAGTCGTACAGGCCGCGGGCGCCGTTGCGGCGGATCGCCAGCAGGTCGGCGAAAGCGCGGGCACCGCGGCCGAACGTGACGCGGGAGGCCGCGTCGTTGCGCCAGGTGACGCCGATCTCGGCGATGCGCAGGCCCGCGCGCCGGGCGGCGTAGAGCACCTCGACGTCGAAGCCGAAGCCGTCGAGCACGCTGCGCGCGAACGCGCGTTCCGCGGCGGCGGCGGTGAACAGCTTGAAGCCGCACTGGGTGTCGTGCAGCCCCGGCAGCAGCAGGCCGCGCACGCAGGCGTTGAACAGCCGGCCCATCGCCTCGCGGTACGCCGGCTGGTGCACCTCGACCCTCGAGTCGGCCACGGCCCGCGACCCGATCGCGACGTCGGCGCCGGCGTCGAGCGCCGCCTCCAGCCGCGCCAGGTCCTCGATCGGTGTCGACAGGTCGGCGTCGGTCATCAGGCGCCTGTCACCGGCGGCCCCCAGCATGCCGCGGCGCACGGCGTCGCCCTTGCCGCGGTTGTGCTCGGCGCGCAGCACGCGCAGTGCGGGCAGGCCCAGAGCCAGCACCGCTTCGGCGGTGCCGTCGCTGGAGCCGTCGTCCGCGACCACGATCTCGAAGTCGCGCCCGGCGAGCGCCGCCGCGACGCGGCGCAGCGTGGGCGGCAGCCGCTCCGCCTCGTTGTAGGCGGGGATCACGACCGACAGCTTCATCCCGCCACCTCGCGCAGCCGCTCGACGACGGCCGGCGGCACGGCGCCGAGGCCCAGCTCGCGCGCGGCCCAGCGCACCTCGTCGACGTAGCTGCCGAGCCGGGTGCCCTCGAGGCGTCGCGCCGAGGCGATGCGATCCCGTTCGCCTGGCGCCGCGCCGGCCCGCGCGGCCAGGAAGCTGGAGAGCGTGCGAGCGGTTGCCGCCAGGTCGTGGTGGCGCCGAACGTGGTCCGCCGCCGCCGCGCCCATCGCGTCGCGCAGGCCGCGGTCGGAGCAGAGTTCCGTGAGCACCGCCTCGAGGTGCGCGCCCTCGAGCGGCCCGGGATCGACGGGCGCCACGACGCCCTCGGGGAACTCCAGCGCGGCGGGGGTCTCGGCGCTCACCAGGCAGGCGCGACCGAGGCCCATCGCCCGCACCAGCGCCGCCGACATCTCGCCGTGCGAGGGGAAGCGCAGCGCCAGCACGACGTCGGCCGCGGCCAGGTGGGCGGCGAAGTCGGAGAGCGACAGGCGGCCCGTGACGCGCAGGCCGTCGCTGTCGAGGCCGGCGGCGCGCGCTTCGGCTCCGAGGTCGAAGCCCGGCTCGACGTCGCCGGCCACGACGAGCTGCAACGACGGGAAGCGCGAGCGGAGCCGGGCCACGGCCTGCGCCGCAGCGGCGAGGCGCTTGTGCGGGTTGGCGAGTCCGGGCGAGGTGACGAGCAGCGCGTCCGCGGGCAGCCCCAGCGCCCGCCGCGCCTCCGCCTGCGGGGGCGCGGCGCAGGGCGGCAGGTGCATCGGCAGCGCCAGCACCGGCGTACGCCCGAGCCGGGCGTGCAGCGCCGCCGCGGTCGCGCGCGACAGGGCGACGACGCCGAGGCTCTCCTCGAGCAGATGCTCGGATAGCGGGTGCAGGGCGGGCCACAAGGCACCGCCCAGCCCGCGCGCGATCTGGCGCGCGACGAAGGTGCCGCGCTCCCCGTGCTCCCGCCGCATCAGCCGCAGGTAGCCGGCGGCGTCGCCGCGCTCGACGGTTTCGCCCAGCACCAGGTGGTGGAGGCAGGCGTCGTGGATCAGCACCACGCCGGGCACGGCCCGCGCGCGGCGGTAGACGAAGCCGTGCAGCGCCGAGTTGCCGAGGTGGTACAGGTCGAGGTCCGCGGCAGGCGGCGCGTCGGCGGCCGCGACGGCGACCCCGTCCGGCAGGCCCCGCACCGCCTCCGGCGCCTCGGCGACCGCGGTCACGCGCGCGTGCTCGCGCAGCGCCGCGAGCTGCTCGGCCGCGTAGTCGGCGACGCCGGAGGCGGCCGGCGGCCACGGGCTCCAGACGTTCAGCTTCACCGCAGGCCCTCGGTCAGGCGGTCGATCACGTGGTCCCACGAGATGTCCGCGACGCGCCGCCGGCCCGCCTCGCCGGCGTCGCGCAGCCGCGCCTCGGGCCACGCCCACAGCCGATCGATCGCGTCGGCGATCGCCGCCGGCGTCGGCTCGGCGACGAGGCCCGTCTCGCCGTCGGTCACGAACTCGAGCGGCCCGCCGGCGTCGGTCGTGGTGAGCACCGGCTTGCCGGACAGGAACGCCTCGACCGTGACGTAGCCGTAGTCCTCGTTGAGCGGCGCGTAGTAGGCGGCGCGGCAGCCGGCGTAGAGGTCGACGAGCGCGTCCGCCGAGACGAAGCCGAGCAGCTCGACGCGGTCGCCGACGGCGAGCCCCTCGATCTGCTTGCGCAGCTCCTCCGCCAGCGGTCCCGAGCCGGCGATCTTCAGCTTCGCGCCGCTCTTCACGTGGGTCATCGCGTCGACGGCGAGGTCGAGCCGCTTCAGGCGGTCGAGGCGGCCGGCGTAGAACAGGTAGTCGCCCGCGGGATCGCAGCGGTAGCGGCCGAGGTGGTGCGGCGGCGGGTACAGCGCCTCGCCGTGCAGGCCGTTGTAGTCGGACAGCCGCCGCGCGACGTTGCGCGAGATCGTGTACACCTTCTCGCACTCGCCGAGCGCCGCGCCGTCCATCGCCCGGATCGCGTCGCGGGTCTCCAGGTCCTGCGGGCTGTCGGTGAACGAGCAGTACTTCGTGCCCCACAGGTCGTAGGCCTCGCGGTGCTGGTGGAACAGCCACGCGACCTTCTTCGGGTGGCGCACCAGGTAGCTCGGGAACTTGGTGGGGATCACCAGGTCGACCGCGGTGCCGTTGCTCTCGGTGACGTCGAGCAGCCGCCACGCCAGCGCCTGGCGCACCAGCTCCGGCACCGGGTACCACTTGAACGGCACGTTCACCACGTCGACGCGGAAGCCGCGGCGGGCGAGGTTGTCGCGCAGCTCGGCGACCAGGATCTCGGCGCCGCCCGTGATGAAGGGCGCCTGCGCCGCGCACACCAGCACGCTCTTCATGCGCGCGGCAGCCGCTCCTCCAGCGCGCGCAGCCGCTCGCGCAGGTCGCGCAGCGCGAACTCCAGGCCGTGGCGCCCGCGCTCGCCGTCGGCCAGCACCAGGTCGATGCGCCGCACCAGGTCGTGGACGTGGGCGACCAGCTCCTCCTGCAGGATCATGTGCCGGGTGTCGGCCTCGCCGAGGTGGCGGCCGTGCTGGCCGAGCACCGCGTCGTAGTGGCCGTGGGTCGCGGCGAAGCGGCCCTCGACCCAGTCGAAGAGCTGGTTGTCGAGCTGGACCTGGCGCGAGTTGAACGCGACCTGCGCCTCGTGGGCCGGGCGCAGCAGCGACCACAGCAGGCGGCCCAGCCAGCCCTTCGGGCCGCGCGGGAACACAGGCGTCGCCCGCCACAGGTCGTTGACGGCGGCTCCGTCGGGCCGCGCGGGCGGCTGCGGCCGCTCCGGCGCCGGCGCCGCCGGCGTCACGGGACGCAGGTGCGGCTCGCGGGCCGGCGGCAGCTCCGCGCGGGACGGGCCGGCGAGCAGGGCGCGCTCGCGCACCTCCTCGCGGGCGGCGCGCAGGCGGCGGGCCACCTGCTCGCGGCGCGCGCTGTCGTCGTCTTCCGGTTCAGCCACGTTCAGGGAGCCGATTCTACGCGCGCGGCCGTTGCCGCCGGCTTGCGGCCCACGGCGAAGACGCTGGCGCCGATCGGCAGGTCGAGCCCGGCGCCGACGAGCGCGGCCTCGGCCTGCAGGAGGCGGGTGAACAGCCACTCGAGGGGGGCGGGCAGGAAGCCGACGTCCGAGCCCTCGCGGCCGCTCCGCCGGTCGAGCCAGCGGCGCAGCAGCAGCAGCGGGAACAGCAGGGTGTTCGCGTAGGTCGTCCGCACGCCCTCGAGGCCGGCGCCGACGAACAGCGCGCGCAGTTCGGCCGCGGTGTAGCGGTGGCGCGAGAACACCGCGGCGTCGTGGGCGCCCCACAGCACCTTCAGCGCCGGCACCCGCACCAGCAGCACGCCGCCGGGCCGCAGCACGCGGACCAGCTCGCGCACGGCCGCGGCGTCGTCTTCGACCCAGCGGTGGTAGAGCACGTCGAACGAGGTGACGCGGTCGAAGCTGCCGTCGCGGAACGGCAGCGACAGCACGCTGCCGCGCACGACCCGCTGGCCACGGGCGCGACAGAAGTCGACGGCGGCCGGGGCGAGGTCGACGCCGACCGTCGCGTGGCGCTGGCCCAGCCGCACCAGGTTTTCGCCGGTGCCGCAGCCGGCGTCGAGCAGGCTCGGCCGCTCCCCGCCGCCTGGCTCCCGGCCCAGCAGCGCCGCCGTGATCGCCCGCATCCCGACGTACCACCACTGGCGGCCCTCGGCCTCCGCCATCCGCGGGTACTCCTCGGGCTTCACCGCTCCTCCAGGAAGAACACCTTCGAGACCCGCGGCTTCGCATCGCCCTGCGGGCGCAGCGTCAGCCGGCGCAGGCCGGCGCGCAGCGGAAACGGCGGCCGCAGCACGTGGCGGGCGAGTGCCTCGCCCGTTTCCAGCCGCCCCAGCGCGAAGCCGTCGAGCGCGACGTCGACCGCGCCCGGCCCGCGCGCCTCGAACCCGAGCGCGAGCCGGGTCGGCTGCCGGAGCTGGAAGTAGACGAGTGCTTCGCCGTTCAGGTTGCGGCACGACTCGGGCGGACAGGGCACCCGCGCGCCCCAGCCGCCGTCGAGCAGCCCGTCGACCTCGAAGCCGGGCCCGGCCAGCGCGATCTCGTGGCCCAGCCCCGGCCACGGCTCCAGCGCGTGAGCCGTCGCCAGCCGGTCCCAGCGCGCGGCGACCAGGCCGTGGCGGGCGCCGAACAGCACGTTCGCGGGCCACGCCGGCGGCGCGCCCACCCACGAGCGCAGGATCGCCGCGTTGTGGAAGGCGAAGTCGGCGAAGGCGACGGTGTCGTCGCGAGGCACCAGCCAGCGGCGGTAGCTCTCCATCGACAGCACGTTCCACAGGGTGAGCGCGCCGAGCACGGCACCGAGCGCCCTCGCAGGCCGACGGCGCAGGGCGGCCGCGAGCGCGGCCGTCGCCGCAGCGAACCCCGCGAACAGCAGCCCCAGCGCGGCGCCCAGCAGCGGCGACCGGGCGGCGTCCGGCAGTGCGGCGGCGAGCGCCAGGGCCAGCGCGCCTGCGCCCGTTGCGGCCCGCGCCCGCGGAGGGACGAAGGCGCCGGCCAGCGCCACCCACAGCAACGGGCTGCGGAACAGGGCCCCGTCGGGCACCCCGAAGAGCCCGACCGCGAGCCGCGCGAGCTCCATCTCGCGCAGCATCGGAGCGCCCAGCGCGACGCCGGCGAGGAGCCCCACGACCGCTGCAGGCGTGCCCGCGAGCCGCGGCACCGCGGTGGCGACCGCGGCGATGGCGAACGCCGCGGCGAACAGGCCCGGCCCGAGCTCCGAGAGCGGCGTGCCGGCGAACCACAGCAACAGCGGGAGCAGCGCCGCGCGCCAGCGTTCCCGCTGCGCCGCTCCCAGCGCGACGAGCCCGAGCGTCACCAGCGCGACGCTCACGGCCGCGGCTCCTGCTGGAACTGGAAGTAGTCCACGAGCACCGGCCCCGAGCGCGTCTCCAGCACGACGTCGTTGAGGTCCTTGCGCCACAGGCGCGCGTCCGCGCGCCAGCTCGCCTCGGTCCAGCCCGCGGCCACGGCCACCGCGCCGAGATCGTGACCGTTGACGGCGAGGGCGACGCTGGCGGGGCCGCGCAGGCGGACGCGGACGGTCAGTGTCTCGGGCAGGTCCAGCGGCGCGAAGGCGCGGGCGCGGGTGCGCACCTCGCGCGCTTCGGCGCCGTCCTCGTGCACCGGCGGACCGAAGCCCTCGGCCAGCAGGCCGCCGTCGTCCCTGGCGCCGCCGAGCTCGATGCGGCCGCCGAGGTTGCCCTGGCGGAAGAACAGGTAGCGGCCGACGGCGAGGTCGTACGCGCCCGGCGGCCGCCCTGTCCGCCACGCGAACAGCCAGCTCGCGGGCCAGGTCTGCGGGCTGCCGACCGCGTCGGCCATGCGCAGCCAGGCGACTCGTGCGAGCTGCGGGAAGTGCGGCGGCAGCCGGCTGTCGCCCGGCGACAGGAGCAGGCTCCAGGCCGCCACCGGCACGAGAAGCAGCGCGGCCACGACCTCGGGGCGTCGCCGCACCCACTCCTGCGCGCGTTCGAAGAAGGCGGCCAGGCCGAGCGCCAGCGGCAGCAGCAGCGGGTCGAAACGGCGCAGCGAGTACGCGCCGCCCGCCCACCAGTCGCCGGCGCCGGAGTTGACCCAGGTCGTGAACAGCACGATCGGCACGAGCGGCGCCCCCAGCGCGAAGCGCCGCCGGACCAGCGGCCACAGGCCGAGGAAGGCGGGCAGGAACACCGGCGTCCAGGCGAAGAGCCCGTGCCGCGACGACCACAGCGTCTCCAGCAGGTACGGCCGCCACAGCCGCACCCAGCCGATGCCGTGCGGGGGGTGGGTCAGGAGCCACTCGTCGAACAGCGTCTTCCACGCGGCCATCTGCGGGAACGCGCCGATCGCCACCAGCGCGCCGAGTGCCGCGCCGTGGCGCAGAACCGACGGCAGCGCCGCGGCGCGCTCGCGCCACAGGCGCGCCAGCAGGTCGAGCCCCGGCAGCAGCAGCAGCAGGCCGCTCTGCCAGCGGGTGGTCATCGCGAGTCCCAGCGCGAGGCCGAGGCGGGCGTGACCCCAGGCCGAGGGCTGCGCGCGCTGACGGTCCCACAGCCAGACGACGAAGCCGGCGGCGCAGCCGGACAGCGCGTGCGCCATCAGCGGGTGCTGGACCATGTACCAGTGCAGGAACGTGCCGCCCCAGGTGGCGAGCGCGGCGAGCAGCGCGAGGCCCGGCGCGAAGTGGCGGCGCGCGAGGTCGTGGATCAGCAGGACCAGCAGGAAGCCGTAGAGCAGGCTGCCGAGGCTGCACGCGTTGACGTGGACGGCACCGTAGCCCGAGAGGTCGACCTCGGCGCCGAGCCGGCGGTGCAGGCGTCCGATCCCCTCGCCGATGCCGAAGAACGGCGTCCACAGCACGGCGGGACCGATCGAGAACACCGAGCGCCGGTGGCCCGTGCGGGTGGGCGCCATCATGTCGGCGCGGTCCTGGTAGCCGTAGTGCTCGTACTCGTTGGCGAAGTGCAGGTCGCCGTCCTTCCACAGCGAGCGCACGAAGACGTAGTAGCCGAGGCCGTCGCCGCCGGTGCGGCCGCCCGCGAACTGGAACTGCTGAAGGGTCGGCATCAGCAGCGCCACGAGCAGCAGGTGGGCGCCGGAGACGGCCTGCCCCGGCGCGGCCAGCGCCCGGAAGCGCAGCGCGAACAGCGCGTAGAAGAGTGCGAGGCGCACGGCCAGGCCCGCCGGCGTGAGCGCCGACGCGGGGGCCGCCAGCGAGAAGCCGCCGACCAGCGCGCACAGCAGGTCGAAGCCCACGGCGAGGAGCAGCACCAGGCTGCCGTGGCGGGCGGACCTCACGCGGCGCGCTCCGCCAGCAGCTCGCGGTAGAGCGCCTCCACGCGCCCCGCGAGCGCGGGCCAGGCGAACTCCGCGAGCACCCGCTGCCGGCCCCGCTCGCCCCAGGCCCGCAACCGTGCCGCGTCGGCGAGCGCGTCGGCGAGCGCGTCGGCCAGTGCGGCGGGGTCCGCCGGCGGGACCAGGCGCCCGCTGGCCCCGTCTTCGATCTTGTCGACCAGGCCACCCGCGCGAGAGGCGACGACGGCGCGGCGGTGGGCCATCGCCTCCAGGGTGACCAGGCTCGAGCCCTCGAAGTGCGGCACGTGCACGAACAGGTCGGCGCGCGCGTAGAGCGCGTGGAGCGCCGCTTCGTCGACCCGGCCCAGCGCGTGAACCGGCAGCTCGGTCGCCGCGGCGCGCAGCTCGCCCAGCAGCGGTCCGTCACCGGCGACGGCCCAGGCGAGCCCGGCGGGCCAGGCGCCGCGCGACTTCAGCAGGCGCAGCGCGGCGAGGGTGTCGGCGAAGCCCTTGTAGGCCTCGAGCCGGCCGACCGAGACGAGCAGCGGTCGCGCGGCCGCCAGCGCGGGCCAGCGCGCGGCGACGAATGCCGCGGGGTCGTCGGGGGTGAGCGCGCGCAGTTCGTCCGCGTCGATCCCGTTGGGCAGCACCACGACCCGCGCGGGGGCGACGCCGAGCAGGCGCACCACGTCCTCGCGAGCCGAGACGTCCGTGGCCACGACGCGATCGGCGCCCCGTGCGGCCTCGCGCGAGAGCCGCCGCAGCCGCGCCAGCGCCAGGCGCTTGAGACCGCGGGTGCGGTGCTCCTCGAGCCCCTGCGGGTTCATCACGAGCGGCGCCCGCAGCCCCCGCGGGTCGCGCTCGCGCAGGCGCGCGTAGCCGAGCGCGCACAGGCCCTGGGCGTCGACGACGTCGATCCGGCCCGCGCGCACGGCTTCCGCCACCGCAGCGCCGGCGCGGCGCGCGAAACCCGGATAGAGCAGTGTGCGGTCGAGCACGCGGCCGTGGCGCAGCCCGGGCAGCGCGCCGTAGGGCACGCTCACCACCTCGCCCGGGAAGTCGACGCCCGGCGTGCCGCCCTGCGGCGGCCGCGTGTAGAGCACGCTCTGCACGCCGCGCGCGGCGAGGTGGCGGGCCAGCAGGTAGACGGCCTTCTCCATTCCGCCCGGCGGGTGCAGCGGGTAGGCGCCGCGCGCGACGAGCGCGACCCTCACCCCGCGAGCCTCCGGTACACCGCCTCGTAGCGCGGGATCAGCCGCGCGGGCGAGAACGCCGCGGCACGAAGACGGGCGCCTTCCGCGAGCGCCGCCCGCAGCGCGTCGTCGCCGGCGATGCGGGCGACCGCGTCGCCGAGCGAGGCGACGTCGTCGACCACCAGCCCGCTCCGCCCGTGCTCGAGGATCTCGCGGGTGCCGCCGGTGTCCATCGCCGCCACCGGGGTGCCGAGCGCCAGCGCCTCCAGCAGCACCCGCGACAGCGGCTCGGGCCACAGCGAGGGGAACACCAGCGCGGTCGCCCGTGCCATCGCCCGCAGCACGTCGTCGCGGTGGGCCCAGCCGCGGTGGACGAGCGGCACGCCGGCCGCGGTCGCGTCGAACTTGATCGCGTGGGTCAGCGTGCCTTCGCCGAGGATGACGAGCGGCAGGCCGGTCTTCGCCGCCGCCACCGCCGGCACCAGCGCCCGCGCGCCCTTGTTCTCCTCCAGCTTGCCGACGAACAGCAGGAAGCGCTCGGGCAGCGGGAAGCCGGGCTCGCCGCCGGCGTGGGCGAGGGTTTCCGCGACGTCGACGACGTTGGGCAGCACCTCGACCCGCGGCAGGCCGGCCGAGCGCAGCTCGGCCGCCACTGACTCCGAGACCGCGAGGTTCGCGCCGACGCGCGACAGCGCCCGGCGCTTGGCCGCGAGGTCGAGCTGCATGTAGGGGATCGCGGCCGGCTTCAGCAGCGACGGCCAGCCGGTGACGTGGTCGCGCACGCAGCGGGTCATCGCCCGCGTGCCGCAGCCGGGGCACAGCGCGCCGCCCGTGATCCGCGTCGACCAGAAGCAGACCGGCCAGTGGTCGCGGATGGTGACGGCGACGCGCGCCGGGTCGAAGCCGGCGACGGCGCCCAGCGCCGCCAGCGAGTGCTGGGCGTGGACCACGTCCCAGGAGCCGCCGCGCAGCGCGCGGGCGAAGGCCCGCGGCTGGGCGAAGCGCTTGCGGCCGGGCGCCGCCAGCCGCTTCACGGGGATGCCCTCCTCGTCGTCGGGGCCAGGGCTCGTGGTGAACACCACGACCTCGTGGCCGTGCTCGCGCAGGCCCAGCGCCAGCGCCCGCGTCGACCAGCCGGCGCCGCCGGCGCGCGGCGGGAACACCTCGGAGGCCAGCGCGATCTTCACGCCGCCACCTTCGCGAGCACGGCCTCGAGCTGCGCGCAGTGCACCGCCCACGAGTAGCGCGCGGCGACCCGCTCGCGGGCCGAGGCGCCGAGCCGCGCGCGCAACGGGGCGTCGTCGGCGAGACGCACGATGGCGGCGGCCAGCGAGGAGGGGTCGGCCTCGCCGAAGTGCAGCGCCTCCTGCCCCTCGCGCACGATCTCCGTCAGCGGCGGGCGCGGGATGGTGACGGTCGGCAGCCCGCTCGCCATGTACTCGAAGATCTTGAGCGGCGACCAGTAGAAGCCGAGCTGGAGCTGGGCCAGGCGCGCGGTGTCGTAGGGGGCGACGCCGACGTCGCAGGAGGCGGTCAGCGCCGGCATCTCCGCGTAGGGGAGGGCGCCGAGGCGGACGCCGCGGTAGCCCGCCCCGGGGCCCGCCTCGGGCCCGCCCGCGAGCACGAAGAAGAGGTCCTCGCGAGAGGCGAGGGCGCGCGCCGCCGCCTCGAACACGTGCACGCCGTGCCACGGCCGGAAGCTGCCGGAGAACAGCACCGCGACGGCGCGCTCGGGCACGCCGAGCCGCGCGCGCAGCGCCGCGTCGCGGCGGCCGGGGTGGAAGGCCTCGACGTTGGCGCCCCAGGTGACGACCTCGGTCTTGGCGCGGGCGAACTCGGGCACGATCTCGCGCAGCGGCGAGACGAGGGCGGCGGCGGCGCGACACAGCCGCTCGCGGTGGCGGCGCAGCGGCCGCACGACGAGCAGCGCGTCGAGCGCCGCCTTGGCCGAGCCCGCGTGGTCGAGCACCGGCGAGTTGACCTCGAGCAGCGCGGGCACGCCCGCGTCCTGCGCGGCGAGCACGCCCTCGCCGCCGAAGTTGTAGTAGCGCTCGATCACCGCATGGGCGCCCACCTCGGCGATCAGCGCCCGCAACTGCGGCCGCGCCGCGAGGCGGAAGAAGCGGTGGGGCGGGAACCACGTGATGCGGTGCCAGGTGACGCCCGCGCCGTCGCGCTCGCGCAGCGGCTGGCCGGGGCCGCGCTCCACCACCGCGTGCACCTCGTGGCCGCGGGCGGCGAGGCCGTGGGCCACCTCCAGCACGTGGACCGAGCCGCCCGTGCGGCCCGGGTGGCGCTGGTCGGACGCGGCGTACACGATCTTCAAGAGCGCGTCTTCTCCAGTACCCCGAAGAAGGGGCCGGTGCGGACGCCGCCGAAGAGCACGACGTCGAGCTTGAGCAGCCAGGTCAGCGCCATCGCCACCGCCAGCTCGAAGCGGGTCGGCGGCTTGCGCGGCGCGGCCGGCGCGTGGTCGTGTGCGTGCTCGTGCGCGTGGGCGTGGGCCGCGACGGGCTGGTGGCCGTCGTGTTCGCGGGCCGCACTCGCTCCCGCGCGCGCGCGCCGCCGCTGCTCGATCATCCGCAGCAGCAGGTCCTCGATCACCGCCTTGAAGACGACGTTGTAGTAGCGGCGGTCGGCGACCCGCAGCCCCGCCCCCGCGCACAGCTCCTCGAAGTGCTCGTGGGAGCGGATGGCGTTGACGTGGTCGCTCTTGCGCATCGCCTCGCGCTCGTGGTCGATCAGGCCGCGCCGGCCCAGCCGCTTCGCCAGCCGGTTGACCGCGCGCTGGAACGCGGCGAGCTTCGACGACTCCATCGCGTGGGTGTAGACGAACAGCCGGCCGTTCGCCGTCAACGCCCGCCGCGCCTCGAGCAGCACCTCGCGCACCCCCGTCTCGTCGAGGTGCTCGAGCACGTCGAGGGTGTAGGCCTTGGGGAAGCTGCCCTTGCGGAACGGCAGCCGGCGCAGGTCGCCGATCACCAGGTCGAGCGTGGCGGCGGCGCGCGGCAGGAAGAACGGCGCGATGTCGACGCCGCTGGCGGTCGCCCCGCAGTCGGAGGCGTAGAGCGCGAACTTGCCGGCGCCGCAGCCGAGGTCGAGCACGCTGTCGCCGGGCTTCAGGTCGAGCAGCCCGCGCATCATGTCGGCCTTGACCCGGGCCGAGAGCACCGGCGGCGCGTCGACCACGCCCAGCCGCTCGTGGAACTCGTGGTCGGCGTACTGGGTGACGGCGCCGACCGCGCTGCGCGGGGACAGGTCGGCGTGGCCGCCGGCGCGATCGAGCGGGTACCGGGCCGCGCACGCGGGACAGCGCAGCGCTTCGTCGCCGTCGGCCCGCAACGCGACCTTGTCGGGACCGCCGCAGGAGCAGCCGGCTCGCTCCGCGTAGTCGGCGGGGCCGGCCGTGTCGCGCCGGCAGCGCTCGCAGCCTTCGGCCTCGAGGCAGGTGGGACAACCGAGCTTGCGCAGCAGCGCTTCCGAGATCAACGCGTCCCCCTCACCAGCGCCTCGCGATCGGTCAGGTAGCCGTGCACGACGCCCAGCAGCCGCGGTGGCACGGCGGTCACCTGCCGGATCGCCACGTCGGGCCAGACCAGCTTCTGGCGATCCATGATCTTGAGGCCGAACTGCACCATCAGCGAGACGTTCCACCACACCGCGAAAGCCACCACCAGGCCGGCCAGCGCCGGGGTCCGCTTGCGCAGCCCGGACAGCACGAAGGCGAGGCCCAGCGCGAACACCGGCACCAGCGACAGGAAGCGGCGCGAGCCGAAGGCGCCGGCCATCGTCCAGCTCTGCACCGAGCCCGACAGCCAGGTCTGTACGGCGAAGCCGACGACGAACAGCGCCGCGGTCGCCTCACGGCGGCTCATGAGCCGCACCAGCAGGCCCAGCACGGCCACGAGCAGCACGGGTGTCCACAGGAACAGGCCGTGGCCGGGGTCGAACAGCACGCCCCAGGCGTGCGGCGCCGACCAGTCCATCTTGCGCGCGACCAGCGTGCTCGGCCCGAAGCGGCCGTTGATCGCCTTGTAGGCGAGCAACTGGGGAACGAGCGCCACGAATGCCGCGCCGGCCATCACCGCGGACCGCGCCAGCAGCTGCAGCGGCGCCCGGCGGCGGATCGCGTCGCCCACGAGCCACAGCCCCGGCAGCAGCAGGAAGAAGCCGTCCTGCTCGCGCACGCTGCCGGCGAGGCCGCCGAAGAACCCGATCCACGCCCAGCGCTCCAGGCGCAGGTCGCTCATCTTGCGCTCGCTCTCCTCGAGGAAACGCTTGAGCAGCAGCGCGACCACGAACAGCGAGGTCGCGTGCGAGAAGCCCGGCGCGACGGTCATGTAGTAGAGCAGCGGCGAGCCGAACCACAGCGCGAAGGTGGCCAGGAGCGCGCTGCGCTCCTCGACGTGGAAGTGCTCGACGAGGATGCGGGCGGTCAGCCGCAGGCCCAGGAAGCCGTAGGACGCGGAGGCGAAGCAGACCGCGACCAGGTAGGGCCACGAGACGCCGTCGGCCACGACCGGCAGCCCGGCGCGGGCGGCGACGACCACGGCGAGGTGGGCGAGCAGGTAGAAGGGCGACCACAGCAGCGCGGAGCCGATCGGCGCGAAGTTGATGGGCCGCCCGGTGAGCGGCTCGCGGCGGTCGAGGAAGGTCTCCTTGAAGCCCTTGAGCCCGACCGGGTCGTGCGAGTGGAAGTGCAGGTACTCGTTGGCGAAGTCGAGGTCCTGGTCGATCACCAGCGACGGCAGGTAGGAGAAGTACTCGATCTCGTCGGCGCCGCGCAGCTTGAAGGTGACGAACGGCAGCATCAGCACGAACGCGATCGCCAGCCAGCGCTCGCCCCGGATCACGCGGCCACCTCGTCGAACAGCGCGCAGAGCGCCCGCGCGCGGGCGGCCCACGAGTGGTTCACCGACGCGTCCCACGCCGCGCGGGCCAGGCGCTCGGCGAGGCCGTGGTCGGACAGCAACCGCGCGATCGCCGCGCGCAGGGCCGCGGCGTCGCCCGGGGGGACGAGCAGCGCGCTGGTGCCGTCCTCGAGGATCTCGCGCGTGGCCGGGGTGTCGGAGGCGACGATCGGCCGCCCGGCGGCCATCGCCTCGAAGGCCTTGATCGGCGACGTGTGGCGCTCGGTCATCCGCGACAGCAGGAACGGCACCGCGACCACGTCGGCGCGGGCCAGCTCTTCGGCGACGCGGGCCTGCGGCACGGTGCCCGCCATCGTCGTGCGCGCCGCGAGGCCGAGCGCCTCGACCCTGGCCCGCACCCGCGCCAGGTCGGGCTCGCCCTCCAGGCCGCCGAGGATCACGAGCTCCGCGTCGGGCACCCCCGCCATCGCCTCGAGCAGCACGTCCACGCCCTTCCACGGGTAGAGCTGGCCGGCGTAGAGGACTCGTTTGGAACCCCCGGATGCCAGCCCGGGGAACCTGCGGTCCTCGGGCACGTCGCCGCCGTTCCCGACTACCGCCACCCGCTCGCGCGGGCCGAACGCCGCGGCGAAAGCGTCGCGGATGCCGGCCGTGGTGGTGACGAAACCCGCGGCGCCGCGCCACACCCGCGCCTCGCGCGCGCGCAGCCGCGCGGTCTTCTTCGGGTCCTCCGTCTCGGCGGTGCCGTACAGCGCGCCGCGCTCGGCGTACATCACGTGTTCCACCGCGTGCGCCTCGTACACGACGCGCGGCGTGCGCGCCGCCAGCAGCAGGTCGGCGAGCTGGAGGTCGCGGGTGAACACGACGTCGCCTCGCGACGCGGCCCGGCGCGCCGCGCGGCCGGCGCGAGCGAGGTACAGCAGCCGCGGCAGCGCGAAGGCGCCGCGCTGGTGCAGCACGCCGAGCCGCACGACGTGCAGCCGCGGGTCGGGCGCCAGGCCGTAGAGGGCGAGGATCTCGGCGGTCGGCCGCGGGTCGGAGTCGCGCACGACGAGGCGCACCTGGCACCCGGCGCGGGCCAGCGCGGCGGCGGTCTTCACGGTCTGCACGCCGTTGGCGCGCTCCAGCGGGAAGCGGATGTCGGCCGCCACCAGCACGCCTCCGCTCATTTCGCGAGCACGCACTGGATGTGGCCGATCATCACGTCCTGCAGGAACGGCCGCGCCGCGCAGAAGCGCAGCAGCGGTCCCGGCAGCGCGCGGCGGAAGAAGCCGGTGACGTGGCGCTCCTCGCGCACGACCCGGAAGCCGGAGCCGGCGATCCACGCGGACATCCGCCGCACCGTGACCTTCTGCAGCAGGTCGTCCTGCTTCTCGCGCCCGGCCTCGGCGCAGCCGATGAAGGAATTGGCCTCGCGCGGCTCGGAGAGCGTCCACGGCGCGTGGCGGGCCAGCGCGCGGAAGGTGGCGAACGCGAGGCGCCGGCCCAGCAGCAGGTGAATCGGGACCGGCACCTTGAGCCGCGGCAGGTGGGCGCCGGCCAGCGACAGATAGGGCGCGGTCGACAGGTACATCACGCCGCCCGGCTTCAGCACCCGGTGGCACTCGGCGAGGTAGGCGGTGGCCGAGGTCAGGTGCTCGATCACGGAGTGCGAGAAGACGAGGTCGAAGCTGCCGTCGCGGAACGGCAGCTTCGTGCCGTCGCCGGAGAGGAAGGCGACGTTGCCGATGCCCTTCTCGGCGCCGAGCCGGGTGCCGGCGTCCCTGAAGCGCGGGGCGAGGTCGATGCCGACGGCGAACTCCGACTCCTCGGCCAGCGACAGCGCGGTGCCGCCGCCGCCGCAGCCGGAGTCGAGGATGCGGCCCGCGACCCGCACGCCCGCCCGCTCGAGGGCCTGGATCACCTTGGCGCTGCGCAGGTACTCGAACACCGCGTAGTCGTACTCGCTGCGGAAGCGCTTCTCGCCCGCGGCGCGGATCGCGGCGTCGTCGATCGCCCTCACGCCGCTGCCTCGCCGTAGATGCGCAGGTACTGCTCCGCCACGCCGGGCAGCCGGAACTGCGCGGCGATCCGCTCGCGGCTCTCCGCCCGCGCGCGGCGCGGCGCGGCCAGGAAGGCGAGCACGGCCGCGGCGAACGCCGCCGGGTCCTGCTTCGGGACCACGCTCACGTCGTCCCCGAACAGGGCGGCGAGCTCGACGCCGCCGGGGTTGTCGGTGGAGACGACCGGGGTGCCCGAGGCCAGCGCCTCGAGCGCGACCGTCGGCGTCGCCTCCAGCGTCGAGCTCAGCACGAACAGGTCGGCCGCGGCCTGCAGCTCCGCGACCTGCTCGTTGGGCACGAGGCCGAGCAGCCGGGCGGAGTCGCCGAGATCCAGCGCCCGCGCCTGGGCCGCCAGCGCCTCGCGGCACTCGCCGGAGCCGGCGACGAGCAGCACGGCGTCGGGGCGCTCGCGGCGGACGGCGGCGAAGGCGTCGAGCAGCGTCTTCTGGTCGGCCAGCGGGTGCAGCCGCTTGACGTTGAGCAGCAGCGGCGCAGCGGCGGCGAGGCCGAGCCGCTCCCGCACCGCCCTGCGCAGTCCCGGCTCGCGCTCGTGGAACTCGTCGGCGACCGGCGGGTAGACGACGGATGCCGCCGGCAGCGGCACCTGCAGCTCGACCGCCCGCGCGTGCAGCGCCTGCGAGTAGAACGCCACGTGGCGCGCCTCGCGGTTCATCCGCCGGAAGCTCTCGTCCTTGCCGTCGTGGTGCCAGATCTCGGTGCCGTAGTGGGTCAGCACGTACGGCTTGCGCCGGGCCGCGCACAGCCGCGCCGCCACCTGGTTCATCCAGGTGTTGGAGTGGACGTGGACGACGTCGGCGGTCTTCAGCAGCGCCTCGGTCTTCCACCACGTCTCGGCTGCCTCCAGCGCCTGCGGCACCCGGGTCGCGCGCAGCCGCGCCCCGCGCCGCCGCACGTGGGCGACCTCCGCGGTGTCGGGGCCGCGGCCGAAGGTCAGGAAGCGCACGCCGTGGCCGCGCTCGCGCAGGGCGCCGCCGAGCAGGTGCGGCAGCAGCGCGTTGGCCGCCTGATAGGGCGGCAGGTGCGGCGTCACCATCAGCACGTTCACGGCGTCCACTCCGCCGCGAACTCGGCGTAGGTGCGGCCGCGCGCGCCGAGCTTCGAAGTCGCGTGCTGGAACAGCTGCTCGAGCGCCTCGAAGAAGCGGTCGACCGCCGCCTCGTCGCGGTTGTACGGGCTGCCGCCGGGCAGCAGCTCGCTCGAGTGGAACAGCAGATTGAGCGGCAGCCCGCGCGCGGCGAGCGAGCTGGCCAGCGCGACAGTGTCGGCGAGGCCCGTGTACGAGGGCCGCAGCCAGCGCGGGCGCAGGCCGAGGCGCTTGAAGTAGCCGCGCCACGGGATCGGCCGCAGCGAGGCGTAGGCCTTCTCGAGCGCCTTCGGCAGCGCCGGAGTGGTGTCGGCGCTGACCGGGATCTCGAGCAGCGTCGCGCTCCCCGGGCGCCGCACGTCGGCGTAGTCGAGCCGGTAGGGGCGCAGCGGCGCGCCGGCGAACAGCGGACCGCCCTTGCGCACCTCGTTGAACAGCGGGTCGACGCTGGTGTCGACCCGGTAGCCGAGCGATTCCAGGATCTTCACGCTGCGCGCGTCGAAGCCGTGGCGGCCCGCGCGGTAGCTCCGGGGCCGCACGCCGACGTGCTCCTCGATCGCCTGCGTCAGCTCGGCGAGCTGGCGCGCGAGCAGCTCGTCGGGGAGCTGCGACGGGTAGGTGCCGGCCTCGCGGTCCTCGGGCCGGAACGGCGGCGACGACCACGGGTGGAGGTGGGCGCCGATCTCGCAGCGCCCGCTCCGCGCCAGCTCGCGCAGGACCGCGGCGCTCTCGGGGCGGGTCGCCATCTCCCAGGTGACGAGGTACGACGGCCGCATCCCGTAGCGGTCGCACAGCGCCTGCAGCCGGGGCAGCCGCTCCGCGTTGCGCACCGAGAGCTCGCGGCGTCCCTGCAGCGTCCACTGGTCGTCGGCCTCGGTGTCGACGCCGATCAGGAAGGCCGTCATCGGTCGAGGTCCCCGTCGCCGAGCATCCACTGCCAGCGCCCCAGGTCGTCGAACGCGCCGTGCGGGTCCTCGGTCCACTTGATGCAGAACTGGACCGAAGACTGGCCGGGGAAGAACCCGAACCGGCGCAGGTCCTCCTGCAGCGCGCGGTTCATGGTCCAGGCCTGGACGCGGGCGACTCCCGCGGCGCGGAAGCGGTCGAGCGCGGTCCGCAGCAGCGCCGCCTTCGCGTCACGATCGTCCGCGTCGGCGAAGAGGTCGATCAGGTAGCCGAGCCGCAGGCCCTTGTGCTCGCCCAGCCGCGTCACCGCGAACCCGCGCAACTCACCGTCGAAGCGGGCCTCGAGCACGTCGTAGGTGCGCTGCGGGCAGGCGAGGTACTTCCAGCGCAGGTAGTCCCGGCGCTTGGCGACGCACAACAGGTAGCTCGACCGGGCCCGCTCCCAGAGCCGGTCGTATTCGTCGGTGAAGTCCGTCACCGCACGAACCGACCAGCCCGGCCCAATTTCTGGCTCTACGCCAAATTTCAGCCTCAGGCCCGCGGCGAGCGCCGGCATTCCCAGGGTTCCGAGCAGCCAGCCGAGGCGTTTTCTGGAAATAACCAGCGGATCGAGGATCTTCTGGAAGAACGGGACCGGGCCCACGTCCTTGAAGATCTTGCGAAAGAGAGGGTAGGAGGAGGGCGTGAGACCCATCGCGAAGGCGATGCCGATGTGGGCGGCCCAGGTCTCCGACAGCAGGATGCCGAGCCCGCGGCCCTGGGCCTCGCGTCGCACGAAGTAGTCCATGCCGACGGAGCCGTGGACCTCGCGGTCGCCCCACCAGGTCTCGCACGGCATCGTCGCCATCTGCCCGATCAACCGGTCTCCCTCGCGGGCCATCCAGATCACGGGCCCGCTGTCGCGGGTCAGGGGGTTGTCGAGGTACTGCCAGCGCCAGCGGCCGCGGCTCGCCTCCGCGTTCTTCTCGCCGAAGATGTCCGCGTAGAGCGCGAACAGCTCCGCGTCGTGCTCGGGCCGCCGCTGTTCGACCCGGATTTCCCCCGGGCTCCCGGGCGCCGCTCCAGTCATCGTCGAAACGTGAAGTCTACCCGCGCCCCCCGAGCCGCCCCAAGCCGCGGGCGAGCGCCGCGCGCTCGCCGCCGGTCAGGAAGCCAGGGACGAACAGCAGCACCGCGAACCCGCCCACGAGCAGGGCCAGCTTGAGCGGGATCGCGACCCCCGCCGCGCCGGGGACCAGCGGAGCGAGGGCCAGGACCACCGCCGCCGCGCCGACCAGCCACAGGAGCCGCCCGGTCTCGAACGGGATCGGCCACAGCCGCTGGGAGAGGAAGATGCCGAGCCCGGCCATCGCCGCGTAGGAGGCGACCGTGGCCCACGCCGCGCCGAGCGGCCCGAAGTGGGGGATCAGCAGCAGGTTGGCCACCACGTTGACGGCCGCGGACACCGCCGTCACCAGCGGGTAGTAGCGTGCGCTCTTGGTGATCCCGATCCCGACGGAGCCGAGCAGGAACGCGCCGTGCAGCACGTAGGCGATCGCGACCACCGGCACGATCGCCGCGGCGTCGTGGTAGCGCGGGTCGGTCATCAGCACCACCACCTCGCGCCCCAGCACGGCGAGAGCGGTGCCGCAGAACAGGAAGGCGGCGAACACCCAGGTGACGAGTCCGGCCACCAGCCGCGGCGCGCCCTCCTTGCGCACCTGCTCGTAGAGGAACGGCTGCCAGGCCGGCTCGAAGGCCGACAGCGCGAACTTGACGGTGCCGCCGAGCGTGTAACCGACGTGGTAGACGCCGAGCTCGGCGCGCGAGACGAAGGCCTCGAGGATGCGGCGGTCCAGCAGGTTCTGGGCCTGCACCATCAGCCCGTGCGGCACCTTGGGCAGGCCGAAGCCGAGCGCGGCGCGGACCAGCGGCCAGTCGAAGGCGGGCACGGTGCCGCGCAGCAGCGTCGGCGACAGCACGAGGGCGAACAGCGCGGTCGAGATCACGTCCGCCAGCAGCACGCCCAGCACGCCGTGGCCGTTCATCAGCAGGTAGACCTTGAGCCCGACGTTGGTCGCGTGGCGCAGCGCCGAGTACGCCGAGAACAGCCCGGGGCGCCCCTCGATCCGCAGCAGCGCCAGCGGCACGAAGCAGAACGTCGCGAGCCAGACGTCGGCCGCCGCCAGCACCAGGTAGAGCGGCGGCGGCGGCTCGTCGGCGGAGAGCAGCCGCGACAGCGGCCCCGACAGCGCCACCGTCAGCAGGAAGAGAGCGGTGCCGGCGCCGGTCGCGAACAGCGCGACGCTGCCCGCCAGCCGCCGCTGCTCGCGGGGGCCCGGCTGGTCGTAGTGGATGCGGAAGTAGCCGGAGTCGAGCCCCAGCCGGAACAGGATCTTGGCGAAGCTCGAGAAGAGGATCAGCAGCGCCAGCGTGCCGTAGTCGCGGGGCGAGAGCCACGCCGTGAACAGCGGCAGCAGCAGGAACGACACGGCGCTCGCGAACACGTCCGCGGCGCCGTAGATCGCGGAGTGGGAGAGGAGCCGCGCGAGGGAGGCGCGCAGCGCCAGGCTCAGAGCCTCCCCTTGTCCGACGTGAAGAAGGCGATCACGTGGTCGAGGATCTCGTCGAGGTGGACCTGCGGCTCGTAGCCGATCAGGCCGCGGATCTTCGACAGCTCCGGCACCCGCCGCGGCATGTCCTCGAAGCCCGCCTCGTAGGCCTCGTCGTACGGGATCAACTGGATCTCGCTCTTCGACTTGGTCCGCGCCTTGACCCGCTTCGCGAGCTCGAGGATCGAGATCTCCTCGCGGTCGTTGCCGATGTTGAAGACCTGGCCCTCCGCCCCGGGGTGGTCGACGAGCCCGATCAGCGCCCCCACCACGTCGCCCACGAACGTGAAGCAGCGGCTCTGCGAGCCGTCCCCGAACACCGTGATCGGGTGGCCCAGCAGCGCCTGCTTCACGAAGTTCGGGATCACCATCCCGTAGCGCCCGGTCTGCCGCGGACCGACCGTGTTGAACAGCCGCGCGATCACCACCGGCAGGTGCTTCTCCTTGTGGTACGCGAGCGCCAGGAACTCGTCGATCGCCTTCGAGCAGGCGTAGCTCCAGCGCCCCTTCGACGTCGCCCCCATCACGAGGTCGGCGTCTTCGCCGAACGGCACGTTGGTGCTCTTGCCGTAGACCTCCGACGTCGAGGCGATCAGCACCTTCTTCTTCTTCTTGTTGGCGAGCTTCAGCACCGTCTCGGTGCCGTGCACGTTGGTCTCGATCGTGTTGACCGGGCTCTCCACGATCAGCTTGACGCCCACCGCCGCCGCCAGGTGGAACACCACGTCGGCACGATCGATCAGCTCCGCCGTCACCGGCTCGTGCATCACCGTGTCGATCACGTAGCGGAAGCGCGGGTGCGCCTTCAGGTGGTCGATGTTGTCGATCGCGCCGGTCGACAGGTCGTCCAGCACGTAGACCTCGTCGCCGCGCGAGAGCAGCGCCTCCGCGAGGTGGCTCCCCACGAATCCCGCCCCGCCCGTGATCAGCGCCTTCATGACTCCGTTCTCCCCTCTTGCCCGTCGCGGGCCCGCGCGCGGTGCAGCACCACCTCGGCCGCCCGCGACGCGCCCATCCCGTCCACCAGTCGCCGCCCGTTGCGGCTCATCTCCGTCCGTGCCGCCGCGTCGTGCAGCAGCGCCGCGACCGCGGCGAACAGCGTCTCGTCCGCCACGTCGGGCCCGAGCCCGAGGAAGCGCAGCGTGCCGTGGCGGGCGAAGGCCCGCATCCGCTGTTCTTCGCGCGCATTCTGCCCCAGGACCACGGCCGGCGTGCCGAGCGCCGCCAGCTCGTAGACCGTCATGCCGCCCGAGCAGACGACGAGGTCGGCGTCCTGCATCAGGTCGGCGATGTGGCCGCCGGCCCCGGAGATCAGCGGCACCCGGTGGCGCAGCCCGGTGGCCAGCGCCTCGAACTCGCGCTTCCACGGGAAGGCGGGCCCCGCGACCGCCAGCAGCTCGACGTCTTCGGGCAGCGCGTCGAGCGCGCGGGCCGCCTTCACGGTCAGGCCCTGCGGGTCGGCGCCGCCGAAGGTCAGCAGCACCCGCCGCGGCCGCTCGCGGATCTCCTTCTCCGGCGCGCCGCTGAAGTGCTCGCGCAGGATCGCGTAGGAGGGGCCCGCGTAGAAGCCCTCCGGCGTCTCGCGCTCGTCGGCCATCACCGAGACCACGACCTGGGCGTAGGCCTCGGGCCGCTCGACGTCGTCGGGGGTGTCGACCAGGTTGATGGTGGCGGCGCCGATGTGGGCCAGTGCCTGCAGCCAGGCCGACTCGATGCGCGGCAGGTCGTTCACGATCACGTCGGGCGCGAAGTCGCGCACGCGGCCGAGCGCGTTCTCGAGCCCGGCGTCGCCCAGCACGAACACCGGGTAGCCGTGGGAGGCGACCACCTTGAGGCCCTCGGGCGGCTCCGAGCGCATCAGGAACCCGGTCTCGGCCCGCGAGTTCTCGCGCAGCGCGTCGGCGATCGCCAGCGAGCGGAACACGTGGCCGAGGCCCATCTCCGCCCCGCCGTCGACCCGGAACAGCACCCGCGGCTGGCCCAGCAGCCGCTCGGCCATCCAGAAGTCGTGCAGGTCGTAGACCGTGAAGCCGGCGCGCTTGTCGAGCACGACGAAGCCGATCCGCTCGCCGAAGCGGGTCGGCTGGTCGAGCGTCGCCCGCCGCAGGGCGACCACCGCGCCGTTCTCGCGGTAGAGCGCCGGCTGGTCCTCGCGCCGGCCCTCGCGCGCGAACAGCGGCACCAGCCGCCCGTCCTGCTCGCGCCAGTTGAGGGTGCGGTCCTCGGTCACCGAGATCACCGCGTCGAGGTCCGAGCCCAGCAGCCGCGCCACGGCGGCGTCGATCGCCGCGGCGTCGCGCAGCGGCGTCGTCGCCTGCAGCACGACCACGACGTCGCAGCGCTCGCCCTGCGCCTCCAGCGCGCCCACCGCGTGCACGATCACCGGCTTCAGGCTGGGCAGGTCGGCGGCCAGCTCGGCGGGGCGCAGGAACGGCACCTCGGCCCCGAACTCGCGGGCCACCTCGGCCACCCGCTCGTCGTCCGTCGACACCACGACCCGGTGCACGGAACGCGCCGCGCGCGCCGCCTCCAGCGTGTGCGCCAGCAGCGGCTTGTCGCCCAGGCGCTTCAGGTTCAGGTACGGCACGCGGTCGGAGCCGCCGCGGGCCGGGACGAGGGCGACGACCCGGGTCACACCATCGACCACGTGAGCGTCGTGTCCTCGGGGATGTCCTCGCGCGCCACGCGGCCGACCACGAGGTCCATGTGCTTCGGGCTGATGCCGGTGCCGGGCCGCTTGTAGGTCAGCATCGAGGCCTCGATCACGGTGCCCTTCGCGATCGCCACCTTCGAGGTCACGCTGCGGCGGGCGAAGCGGAACGCGTCGCGCTCCAGCGGCTCGACGCCCTTCGTCGCGCTGCCCATCGCCTTCTCGATCGTGCGGATGCCGGCCAGCAGCGCGCGGAGCTCCGGCGGGTCGACCGAGAGGTGGTGGTCGGGCGAGCCGGGCAGCGTCTTGTCGACCGTGTAGTGCTTCTCGATCATGCAGGCGCCCAGCGCCACGGCCGCCTGCGGGACCGCGATCCCCAGCGAGTGGTCGGAGAGGCCCACCGGCACGCCCGGGAAGGCCGCCATCAGGTGCTGCATCGCGCGCAGGTTGATGCCCTCGGGCGGGCACGGGTACTTGAGCGTGCAGTGCAGCAGCACGACCTGGTCGTTGCCGGCGCGCCGGCAGACGTCGAGCCCCTCCTCGACCTCCGCGAGCGTCGCGGTCCCGGTCGACAGGATCATCGGCTTGCCGAAGGCGGCGCAGCGCTCGATCAGGCCGTGGCAGGTGAGGTCGGCCGAGGCGATCTTGTAGGCCGGCACGTCGAGCGAGGCGAGGAAGTCGACCGCCTCGTCGTCGAACGGGGTCGAGAAGGCGACGATGCCGGTCTTCTTCGCGTGGGCCATCAGGCCGCGGAACTCGTCGTCCGACAGCTTGTCGAGCTTGTCGAAGGTGTCCCACTGGGTGCCGTTCGGGTCCTTCGGCTCGACCCAGTAGCGGGGCGCGACGCGGGTCGAGATCTTGCCCGCGGTGTAGCTCTGGAACTTGATGGCGTCGGCGCCGGCGGCCTTCGCCTCGTCGATCAGGCGGCGGCCCAGGGCCGGGTCGCAGTTGTGGTTGACGCCGGCCTCCGCGATCACGTAGGCGGGCGCGCCGATCCCGACCGGGCGGCCCGCGATCTCGAACTGGGAGCGCATCTACTTCCTCGTGGCCGCAGCCACCCCGGCATCGAGAGCGACCGAGCGCAGGTTGGCGGCCTTGTGTTGCAGGTGGGCGTTGATCTCGGCGAGCGCCGGAGACGCGTCGAGCAGGGCGATCGCCTCGCGGGTCGACGGGAGGCGTCTGCCCACCGCGAGCCTCTCGAAGAGCGCTTGCATGAGCCGGACGTCGTCTTCTTCGTCGACCGTCAGCCGGTACGCCGGGCGATACAGTTCCGGCGGCAGCTCGGCGGTCGCGATCCGGAACTCGTCCGGGTGCTCCTTGATGTAAAGCGTGACGAGCTCGGAGCGGTGGCGGCCGTCGCCGCGCTGCCAGCTCCGCTCGAGCGCCGAGACCGAGATCACCTCGCTGAGGATGCCCATCAGGAGCGCGTCGCCCGGCACGTAGGTGTAGTCGGCATGGCCCTCGGCGTGCAGCGCCACCAGCCGCTCCAGGGTCTCGACGCAGGTGAGCGGGTTGTCGCCGGTGACGCGCACGACGTGGCGGGCGCCGACCGCGTTCGCGGCGTCGACGTGGCGCTTCAGCACGTCGTCCTCGTCGCCCGCGAACGTCTCCCATCCGCAGCGGCGGGCGAGCGCCAGCAACGGCTCGTTCTCGGGCCGCGTCGAGGTCGCGAAGACGAAGCCGTCGAGGCCGCGGGCGGCCGCGACCCGCCGCAGCAGCACCTCCAGCAGCGGGGTCCCGGCGAGCTCGGCCAGCGCCTTGCCGGGCCGCCGCGTGGAGCCCATCCGCGCGGTGACCACGGCCCACGTGCCGTTCACTCGAGCAGCTCCTCGCGCAGCACCTCGTCGGCCTGGATCGGCCGCGCCGCCCGCCGCCCGATCAGCCGGTCGCGCTCGCGCGGCGCGAGGCCCGGCTCGAACTTGGGGTCGGTGCGCTTGAAGGCGAGCATCTCCGCGGTGATCGCCTCGCCGCGGGCGATCAGCCGCGCCGCGACGATCTGGCGCGCCATCATCCGGTGGTAGCGCAACGCGCCTTCGCTCTCGCCCCCCGGCCCGTCGCCGCGGGCGCGCTCGGCCTGGCGCAGCAGCTCGACCATGCGGTAGAAGTCGCCGGGGTCGAGCGAACTCTGGTAGTCGAAGCCCTTCAGGCTGCGGTCGAGCGTGAAGTGCTTCTCGACCAGGTCGGCGCCCCAGGCGACTGCCAGCGCCGGCGCCACCAGCGCGAACGCCGAGCCGCCGTCCGTGTGGTCGAGGAAGCCGACCGGGACCCGGAAGCGCTCCTTGGCGGAGCGCAGGTCGCGGTAGCGGATCTCCTCGATCGGCGTGGGGAAGGTCTGGAAGCCGTGGAGGATGCCGTAGGGCACGGCGCCGCAGATCGCCAGCGCCTCGCCCAGCGCGTCCTCCGGCACCCCGCCCGTCGCGAACCACACGGGCCGCTCCACCGCGCACACCGCGCGGATGAAGTCGGGGTTCTCCATGTCCGTCGTGTGGATCTTGAAGGCGTCGGCGCCTTCGGCCGCGGCCAGCTCCAGCGACGGCTCGTCGAAGCACTCGGCGAACAGCGTCAGCCCCGAGGCCTTCGCCTCCCGCAGCACCCGCGCCCACTCCTTCTCCGAGAGCTCGATCTGGTCGAAGTCGCGGCGGCCGGGGTGGCGGGCGATCACCAGCCGCTCGGCGCGGAAGAGCTGGAACTTGATGCCGTCGGCCCCCATCTTGAAGGCCGCCTCCAGCATCTTGAGCGCGACCGCAGCGTCCCCGCCGTGGGCGGAGGCCACCTCGGCGAGGACGAAGCAGGGCTGTCCTTCGCCGATCTCCCGGCTGCCGACGCGGATCGTGGCCTGGCGCATGGCGCGTGAATCGTAACGTCCCGGCCCTTTCGGGCGTGAATCAGCGGGCGCTGCTCTGGATCAGGTCCAGGATGCGGCGGACGGCCTGCCCGTCGGCGCCGCAGGCGACGTCGTCGACGTACCGCCCCCGGGCGGCCGCGAGCGCGTCCCGGGTCGCGGGGTCGAACAGGGCTCGTTCCAGCGTCGGCGCCGGGTCGGCCCCGGGGGCCACGCCGAGGGCCACGCCGGCCTCCACCAGCGCCCGCAGGTGGGTCGGGTGCTGCAGCACGACGACCGGTAGCCCCAGCACCAGGGCCTCGACCGCCGACAGCGACTCGACCGTCACCAGCACGTCGGCCGCCGTCATCAGCGCGACGAGGTCGGCGTCGGGTGCCGCCAGCGCGGTGCGAGTGCGGCCGGCGAGGTCGCGTGCGTAGGGTGCCGGCGACTCGGCCGGGTGCGGCTTGACCAGGCCGCGCAGCCGCGGGTCGGCCTCGATCGCCGCCGCCAGCCGCGCGAACGCCGCGCCCAGCGCCGGGTGGGTCTCGCGGATGCCGCGGTAGCGGCTGGCGACCAGCAACAGCTTCTGGTCGGAAAGCACGCCGAGTTCCGCGCGCAGGGCCGCGCGGTCGCGGCCGCGCGCCTGGGCCACCAGGGCGTCGAAGCGCGGCGAGCCGGTGACGGTCAGCGTGTCCGGGGCGTAGCCGCCTTCTTCGACCAGGAAGCGACGGGCGGCCTCGCCGAACAGCGCGGTGCGGTCCGGCCGCGGCGCGTCGCCTTCGTCGCTCCGGTGCAGGTAGGAGTAGTAGCGGGGGTAGAGCAGGCCGTGCTGCATCGCCACGCTCGGCACCCCCGCGGCGCGGGCTGCCGCCACGGCGACCCGCCCCCAGCCCGAGGACTCGGCGTAGAGCACCAGCACGTCGGGCGTGAGCGCCTGCAGCGCCTCGCGCGTCTCCTCGAAGCTGCGGATCGCCCACGGCAACTGCTCGAGGAACACCGAGGCGACGTCGGCCGCGCACATCTCCGCGAAACGCACGCCGCGGTGGACCAGCGCGTCGCGCAGGCCCGGGGCGTCGCGCAGCTCGCGCCAGGCGCGCCAGACGGCGCGGACCGGCTCCCGCGTCGCGCGCAGCGCCGCCGTCGTCGCGAACGCGTTCATGTGGACGTAGGGCCCGGCCGGCGCGGGCGCGAACCAGTCGACGAGCCGCTCGCGCAGGCCGCGGCGCCGGAACGCGGCGCGGGGACCGACGGCGACCACGGCGGCGTCCCACCCGGGCTCGGCGGCGAGGTCGGGGATCAGGCGCTCGAAGTAGTGCTCGTGGATCTCCGTCTCGCCGTCCGCGCGCCGGCGCGAGCGCCAGAACGCTGCGTGGGAGAGAAACAGCGCGCGCCGGCCCGCGCCCCGCGGCGGCAGCTCGGGCGCCGGCCCCAGCGCGCGCTTGAGGACGGCCGCGCGCAGCTTGAGTGCCTGCAGCCGAGCCCGCCACACGACCCGCGTTGCGGACTCGGGCGTCTGCCGCGGCGCCTCGCAGAACACGCCGAGCGCCGTCGCCGTGCGGCCCAGCAGCACGAGGTCCTCGACGGGCAGGCCGACCGCAGCCACCTCGTCCGGCCGCAGCGCCTCGAGCAGCCGGGCGAAGGTCTCGATCCGCCGCACGCGGCGCGGGATCGCGGTGGCGTGGAACAGGTGCAGCTCGGCGAGCCACCAGAGGTCGAGGTCCCCGTGCCGCAGCCATCCGCGCAGCGGGCGGCCGTCCACCAGCGGCTTCGAGCCGAGGTCCTTGGTCCAGGCGATCGCGGCGTCCTCGATCGCGCCGTCCGCCTCCGGGCCCAGCACCTGGGACACGGTCGTCGCCTCGAGGCCCGCGTCGCGGGCGACCGCGGCGGCGGCCTCGTCCCAGGCCACGACCCGGTCGCCCTCCGCCCACGAGCGCGACAGGCCAGGCCCGTCGTCGCCGCGGAACAGCAGGACCCGCACTCGCACTCGCGCCATCGCGGGGCGAGTCTAGTCCGCGTCCGCGGGCCCTTCCTACCGGGTCACTTCTCGGGACTTCTTTCGTCCGCGCCCCACGCGCGGTAGCACTCGAGATCCGCCGCGGCCGAGCACTCCGGCACGAGCTGGCAGCCGCAGTCGTCGGGCCGCGGCCCGCACTGGCCCTGGAGGAAGCGCTGCAGGTCGGCGTCCCCGCCCGGGCAGGTGAACTGCAGGCCGCCCCCCCTGCACGGGCCGACGACGACCCCCGCGAACTGCAGGTCCTTGCGCTGGAAGCACTCGGCCTGCAGGCGCCGCTCACGGCAGTCGGCCGGCTCCTGCGTGCCCGAGAGTCCGAACGGCGGCTCGCCGTACTTCGCGCAGTCGGTCACGACCGAGTTGCCGATGCGCCACTCGCACTCCGACGTCGAGCCCGAGCGGCAGCAGATGCTGGCCTTCAGGAACTCCCGGCACCCGCAGCGCTGCGCCACGACCACGTCGTAGTCCCAGCACGTGCCCACCGGCGTCGGAGAGCTGCGGCCGGCGAGCTCGTGGGTGGCGCGCTCGCCGCCTTCGAAGCGGCACTCGAGGACCTTTTCGCCCGAGGGCGCCTTCTGCCAGCTGTCGCGGCACTGCTTGACGGAGGGCGCGCCCCCTCCGCAGGCCGCCAGGGACAGCACCAGGGGAACGAATGGCCAGACCGACGTCTTGCTCATGATGGCCTCGCCTCGCAAAGGGGCGGGGCCGCAGGTACCGGACGGCCCCGCGTCGGGCGGAGGTTACGCCCGCGTCCCGCGGATCGCCAGGCGTGCCGTCGTCACGCGTTCCCGCCGGCGTAGCATCGGCGGACGATGCGGCTTCACGTCGGTACCAGCGGGTTCGCCTACAAGGAGTGGAAGGGCTCGTTCTACCCGAAGGAGCTCAAGGACGCGGGCTTCCTGCCCTACTACGCGCAGCGCTTCGGCGCGGTCGAGATCAACAACACCTTCTACCGGATGCCGAAGCCCGAGCTGCTCGCGAGCTGGGCGGCCCAGGTCGGTGCCGACTTCCGCTTCGTGCTGAAGGCGCCGCAGAAGGTCACCCACATCCGCCGCCTCAAGCCCGAGTGCGCCCCCGACCTCGCGCACTTCGTGGAGGTCGCCCGCACGCTGGGCCCGCGGCTGGGGCCGATCCTGTTCCAGACCCCGCCCAACATGAAGCTGGACCTGGAGCGCCTCGACGGCTTCCTGGCCCTGCTTCCGGGCGACCTGCGCTTCGCCTTCGAGTTCCGCCACCCGGACTTCTTCGACGACGCCGTCCACGCCCGGCTGCGCGAGCGCGGCCACGCCCTCGTCGCCTCCGACACCGACGACAGCGGCGAGGAGGGAGCGCCGCTGGTCGAGACCGCGGGCTGGGCCTACCTGCGGCTGCGGCGGTCGGACTACGACGACGACGCGCTGCGCGGCTGGCACGCGAAGCTGCGCGCGCTGAGCGGCGTCGCCGAGGCGTGGATCTTCTTCAAGCACGAAGACGCGGGCACCGGCCCCCGCCTCGCCCGGCGTTTCGGGGACCTGGCCTAGCCGGCCGCGCGCCGTGGCGTGTCGTCCGCGACCGCCGAGGGTGCCGCGGCAGCCGCCGCCCTGGCGGCGAGGCTGGCCTTGAGCGCCTCCATCAGGTCGACGATCTCGGCCTTCTTCGGCTCGGGGGCCATCGCGACTTCCTGGCCCGCGACCTTGCGCTCGATCGCCTCCTGCATCCGCTTGCGGACCTCGTCTTCGTAGGCCTCGGGGCGGAAGCGGTCGGCGGCGATCTGCTCGACGAGCTGGACGGCGAGACCCAGCTCCGCCTCCTTGACCTCGCTCTCGCCGGTCGGGATCTCGTCCATCCCGCGCACCTCGTCGGCGTAGAGGAGCTGCTGCATCACGATCCCGCGGCCCACCGGCCGCAGCAGCACCAGGTACTGCTTGCCGCGCGCCGCCCAGCGCGCCAGCGCGCAGCGCCCGGTCTTCTCCATCGCCGCCGCCAGCAGGCGGTAGGCGCGGTCAGCGCCCTTGTCGGGCCCGACGTAGTAGGCGCCGTCGAAGTACAGGGCGTCGACCGCGGTGGCCGGCACGAACTCGGCGATCTCGATCAGCTTGTTGGCCTCCTGCTGCATGGCCTTGATCTCGTCGTCCGTGAACGTGACGTACTGGTCCTTGGCGAACTCGTAGCCCTTCACCATGTCCGGGCGCGGCACGACCTCGTTGCCGTCCTTCGGGCACACGTACTGCTGCTTGAGCCGGCCCTTGCACTTGCCGTGCAGCAGGTTGAAGGAGATCGCGGCCTTCGACTCGGTCGCCGCGTAGAGGTTGACGGGGATCGAGACCATCCCGAACGAGATGGTCCCGGACGCCAGGGGTCGCGGGGGCATGGAGCGATTATGGCCGCTCCGGTCAAGCCCGCAGCGCGAACCCCCCCGCCTTCAGCAGCCGCGCGGCGGCGGCGTGCACCTCGTCGACCCCCACCAGGTCGAGGCACTCGGGCAGCGCCGCCTTCGCGCACTCGGCCGGCGGCTTGCGGATCAGGTTGCACGGCGCGCACCACAGGTCGGGCCGGCACACGACGTGGCGCTCGCGCTCCGCGGGCTCGAAGTCGAAGAAGTAGCGGCCCGGGTCGGACGGCCCGAAGACGCTGACCGTCGGCGTGCCGACCAGGCAGGCGAGGTGCATCGTCCCCGTGTCCGGCGAGAGGTAGAGGTCGAGCTGCTCGACGACCGCCAGCGTCTCGCGCACGGAGAGCCGGCCCGCGAGATCGGTCGGCCGCTCGGGCAGTCGCGCGGCCACGTCGGCCGCGAGCGCCGCGTCGGCGCCCGAGCCGGTGATCACCACCCGCGCCCCGAACTCGCGTTGCAGCCGCGCCCCGACCTCGGCCCAGCGTTCCGCGGGCCACTGCTTGATCAGCCGTCCGCCGGAGGGGTGGATGCCGATCCGCGGGCCCCCGGGGCCCAGCCCCAGCCGCCCCAGCAGCTCGGCGGCGGCCGCGCGCTCCGCGGCGGTCAGCGGGTCGGCGACGCGTCCCCGCGGCTGCGGGCCGAGCACCACGTCGAGCGCCAGCCGGTTCTGCGCGACCCAGCTCACGTCCTCGTCGAGCGGCACCACGTGGCTCAGCATCCAGGCGCCGCCGGTGTTCGCGTATCCCGCCCGCGCCCGGGCCCCGCTGAGCCACATCAGCAGCGAGGCGCGCACGTCGCCCTGCAGATCGAGCGCCAGGTCGAGCCGCTCGCGCCGCAGGCCGAGGGCGCGCCGGCACAGGGCGCCGAAGCCGTCGGCACCTTCGCTGCGGCGGCCGACCCACGGCGCGCTCCACTCGATCACCTCGTCGACCGGCGCGCTGCGCGCGACGTCGGCGCTCCAGCGGCCGACGGCGAGCCGGATCCGCGCGTCCGGCAGCGCGCGGCGCAGGTCGGCCAGCGCGGGCAGGCTCATCACCACGTCGCCGATGCGGTCGAGCCGCAGCACCAGCACCTCGCGCAGCTCCGCAGGGTCGAGCGGCAGTCCCGGCGGCCGCCCGCGCAGCGCGGCCCAGGCGCGGCCGGGCAGGTCGAAGGCGCCGACCGCCAGCCGCTCGAGCGGCTCGTAGATGCGGTTCTCAGTCCCGCGGACGTTGGTCCAGCGCCTGCGCGCGGACATAACACTCCTCGAAGGCCTGTGCGGCCGCGTCCCACGTCAGTTGCGCGCGGGCCCGCTCGCGGGCCGCGGCGGCGAGCCGCGAGCGCAGCGCCGGGTCCGCGGCGAGTCTCGCGATCGCGGCGGCCAGCGCAGCACCGTCCCCCGGCGGCACCAGCAGCCCGTTGATCCCGTCCTCGACCACGTCGGGGATGCCGGCGACTCGCGAGGCGACCACCGCGGCGCCCGCGGCCAGCGCCTCGAGCAGCGCGTTGGGCAGCCCGTCGACGTTGCCCGCGGAATCGACCACCGACGGCACCGCGACCACGTCGGCGACGGCCAGCGCCGCGGCCACCCGCTCGCGGGTCAGCGCGCCGGTGAAGCGCACGCGCGCGCCGGCCGCCTGTGCCTGCCGCTCGAGAGATGCGCGCAGGTCGCCGTCGCCGGCGATCGCGAACGCGCAGCGGCGGTCGGCGCGCGCGGCGGCGTCGACCAGGAAGCGCAGTCCCTTCTTCTCGACCAGGCGGCCGAAGGCGAACACCAGCAGCTCGCCGTCTTCGGCGCCCAGCTCGCGCCGCAGCGCCGGGTCGGGCGTGCGCGGCGCGAACAGCGCGGCGTCGACCCCGTAGGGCACGGTGCGCGTGCGGTCGGCGGGCGCTCCGAGCACGACCGCGCGGCGGTGCAGGTCGCCCGAGCAGGCGGTGACGGCGCCGGCGCGGTGGAACGCGCGGGCGGCGAGGTCGCCGAGGAAGCCGCGGCGCTCGGCCATGAACACGTCGCTGCCGTGCAGGCTCACGACCTGGGGCACGCCCGCCCGCCACAGCTTGCCGGTGACGAGAGCGGCGTTGGGGATCACCCAGTGCAGGTGGGCGACATCGTAGCGCGTGGCGCGCAGCCGCGCCGCCACCGCGCGGCGCAGGCCCAGCGCGGCCAGTGGCGCGACCAGCGGCAGCTCCAGCCGCAGCCGGGTGTCGGCGACCAGGCTCTGCGCGTAGCCCCACACCGCGAGCCGCGACGTCGGCGAGTAGCGGTAGGGGAAGAAGGCGAGGCCCGGCTCCGCCGGCCGCGCGAGGCGCGGGTGCTCGGGCAGCACGACGTCGACCTGGTGGCCCCGGCGCACGACGCCGCGCGCGATCTCCTCGATGAACGGCGCGGTGCCGTCGCCGGGGTGCAGCGGGTACGACGAGGTGACCATCAGCACGCGCACGGGCGCGGCCTCAGGCGGCAGGGCGGCGGCGCGGCCGGAAGCCGTAGCGGAAGCGCAGCAGGGCGAAGTTGAGGACCGCCATGTACACCTCCTCGAGGCTCAGCTTGGAGGCGTCGCGGGCGCGGTTCTTGAAGTGGATCGGCACCTCGCCGAGACGGAAGCCGTGGACCCAGGCCTGGTACGCCATCTCGCCGTGCACGGCGTAGCCGGAGATCTTGATGCGGTCGAACTCGGTCTCCTCCAGCACCGCGCGCCGGTAGCCGCGGTAGCCCGAGGTGGTGTCGCGGATCGGGACCCCGGCCACGACCTGGACGTAGACGTTGGCGACGGCGCTGAGGATCGGCCGCGCCATGCCCCACTCCGAGGTGCCGCCGCCGGGCACGTAGCGGGAGCCGATCACCATGTCGCACTCGCGCAGCTTCTCGACGAACTTGGGGATCTCGCGCGGGTGGTGCGAGAAGTCGGCGTCCATCTCGAACAGCAGCTCGTAGCGCCTGGGGTCGGCGAGGCCGCGCCTGAAGGAGTCGATCACCGCGGCGCCGCGCCCGCGCTTGTGGGACCCCTCGACCAGGCCGACGCGGCCCGGGTGGGCCGCCATCGCCTCCCGCACCGCGTCGGCGGTGCCGTCCGGGCTGCCGTCGTCGGCGACCCACACGTCGAGCTCGAAGGGCAGCGCCAGCAGCTCCGCGATCAGCGGGGCGATGTTGTCGCGCTCGTTGTAGGTCGGGACGACGACGAGGATACGGGGGCTCACGGTCGGCGGGCCGGCATCGTAGCACGCGCACCCGAGGAGCCTGCCGCGGGCGCACCCGGGGCGGCGAAGCGGACGCGATCGACCATCACCCCGAGGTCGCGCACGTCGCTCGAGCCCGGCAGCACGTTGATCGGCCGCCAGGCCGGCACGTCGAGGCGCAGCACCCGTGGCCCCGCGGGCAGCGGCGCGGGCAGCGGCAGCGCGTACTCGCGCCAGCCGGCGACGGGTTCCACCGTGCCCAGCACCACGCCGTCGAGCGAGACCGTCACCGGCGCCAGCCGCTCCGCCGGGCGGTGCCCGGGCGACAGCGTGAGCACGATCTCCCCGCCTGCCGGGGCCCCGGGGGCGTAGACGCTGGCGCAGGCTCCGCTCCAGCGATAGGTGCGCTCGCCACCGCCCTCCTTGTCGAAGAAGCCCGAGACCATCACGTCGTCGGAGCCGCCGACGTCGATCGCGTCGAGCGGCGGCACCCGGATCTGGTCGGGCGGCACCACCCGCGACAGCGTGAAGTGCACGGAGCGGAACTGCGGCCGCGCGGGCCGCTGGTTGTACGCGTACCACTCGAAGGTGCCGAACGAGAAGTCGGCCACCCGCTCCAGGAACAACCCGCACAGGTTGGTGTTGTAGGTGTGGACGAAGTACATGTTGCGCCAGCGGCCTCGCCAGTCGTCCACGAGATGCTGCAGCCGCGCCGGGTCGGGGTCGAAGCGGGCGAACTCGAGGCCGTTCACGCCCCACGCCGCCCACAGCGGCAGCGACAGCAGGTGCACGCTCTTGGGCTGCTCGAAGATCACCACGTCCCGCGGCCCGAAGCGGCGGGCGAGGTCGGCGACGAAGCGCACGGAGCCCGTCCAGTCGACGTAACGCAGGAGCGGCCGCGACTGCGCGGCGAAGCTCGCGAACAGCGCCACGCCCAGCATCGAGGCGAGCGCCTGGCGCGCGCGGGCGCGGCCCGCGAGGCGGAACAGCGCGAGCGCGGCGAGGCCCAGCAGCAGCGGCAGCGTCGCCGGCAGGTAGCGCCGCATCGCGAACGGGTAGTCGTTGAAGACCCGGATCTTGTACAGGTAGAAGGCCGTGAAGCTGGCGAACACCAGGAGCGGCAGCAGCGTCCGCTCCTTCCACTCGCGCAGCGCGACGAGACCACCCGCGACGCCGAGCGCGATCCCGAGCGGCGTCACGAACCAGCCGAGCCGCACCAGCGCCTGAGCGTCGTGGGCGGCGAGGCGGCGGAAGCCCCAGGCCTCGAGCGTCGCGCGCAGGTCTCCCGCGGGCAGGGCGGCCGGCCCCGGGTTGCCGTCCCCGCCCGCCCAGGCCGAGAGCAGCGGGCGCAGGAACCAGGCGTAGCCGAGGGCCAGCACCGCGACGGCACCCAGCACCAGCCGCAGCCGCGGCGCGTGGGGCCGCAACGCTGCCGCCAGCCGCGGTCCGACGCGGTCGGCGGCCAGCAGCGCGCCGGCCAGGAGCAGGGCCAGCGCGACCCACACCCACGCCGGCTGCCGCCAGTACGGACGGTCCACGATCGTGCGCACGTACTTGGGGGCCCAGATCGCCGCGTGCACGGCGGCGTGCAGCGCGAGGAGGGCGAACGGGACCAGCACGGCGCCGAGCTCGGGCCAGCTCGCCGCGCGCCGGCAGCGGCGGACGAACACGTAGAGCGCCAGCGGCCCCAGCAGCAGCACCGCGTCGATCCGCACGAGCAGCGTGAGCCCGAGGGCGAGCCCGGCCAGCGCCCCCTGCCAGCGGCCGCGGGACTCCTCCCAGTGGCTGAACGCGAGCAGGCCGGCGAGCAGCAGCGCCTGCGACATCGGCTCCGACACGGGGTAGCGCGCGAACCACAGGGACAGCGGGTTGACGAGCAGCAGCAGAGCGCCGGCCGCGGCGACCCCGGGGCCCCACAGCCGCCGCAGCAGCAGGAAGGCGGCCAGCAGCCCGAGCACCCCGAACACCGGCGGCGCCGCCAGCGCGCCCTTGATCCCGAAGGCCGAGAACAGCAGCGCGCCGAAGGCGGGGAACAGGTGGAAGAACTGCGGGTAGACGCGTCCGGTCTCGGGGCGCTCGAGGTCGAAGCCCATGAAGCGCGACCACGACAGCGGATCGCTCTTCTCCGGGTTGCGGTAGAACAGGCCGAAGTCGGGAGCCGGAATCGAGAGCACCGCGGGATCGGCGTGGACGATCGCGCCGGTGCGGGCGACGAGGCCCATGGTGGCGACGTAGGCGCCCGGGTCGCGGCCGCCGACGATGTACTCGGAGGGCCGCGCGTACAGGGCGAGGGCCGCCGCGGCCAGCAGCACGAACGGCGCCCAGTCCGCGCGACTGCCGGGCCGGGCCAGGGGCCAGGCGAGGCCGGCGCGCCCGGCGCGGGCGAGCCGCGCGAGCAGCGCCGCGGCGCAGACCGCGAAGGACAGCGCGCCCGCCCGCGGCAGCGAGAAGGCGCCCGCCTCCGCCAGCACCAGCGAGAGCCAGGCCGCGAACGCCGTGCTGGCGAACAGCGCGAAGAACAGCCGCTCGTCGAGGCGCAGCGCGTCGCGCTCGCGCACGGGCAGCAGGGCGAGCCAGCACAGGCCGGGCAGCAGGAACAGCGCGGCGCCGCACAACGCGGCGACGACGGGCGGCGTGAGGCTCAGCGAGACTCCCGCACGGCCGCCGCCACGGCCAGCGCCTGGGCGTCGGTCAGCTCCGGGTACATCGGCAGCGACAGGATCTCGCCGACGACCTGTTCCGCGTTCGGGAAGTCGCCGACCTTGCCGCCGAGGCGGGCGTACATCTTCTGCAGGTGCAGCGGCACCGGGTAGTGGATCAGGGTGCCGATGCCCTTGTCGTGCAGCTCCTGCGCCAGCCCGTCGCGGCGCGGCGAGCGCACGACGTAGAGGTGGTAGCAGGACTGCGCGTACGGCTGCTCGCCCAGCGGCCGCACGGCGCCGTCCGCCAGCTCGCGGTCGTAGATCGCGGCGATCGCGCGGCGGCGCGCGGTCCAGGCGTCGAGGTGCGGCAGCTTGGCGCGCAGCACCGCGCAGTGCAGCTCGTCGAGCCGCGAGTTGATGCCCGGCTCGTCGTGGTAGTAGCGGCGGCTCTGGCCGCCGTTGCGCAGCCGGCGCAGCCGCTCGGAGTAGCGGGTGTCGGAGACGAGGACCGCACCGCCGTCGCCGAACGCGCCGAGGTTCTTGGTCGGGTAGAAGCTGAGGCCTGCCAGCGGCCCGAGACTGCCCACCTTGCGGCCCTTGTAGCGCGCGCCGTGGGCCTGGCAGGCGTCCTCCAGCAGCGGCAGCCCCTTGCGCTTCGCCAGGTCCAGCATCGGGTCGAGGTCGACCGGGTGGCCGTACAGGTGGACCGGCATCAGCGCCTTCGTGCGGGGCGAGATCGCCTTTTCCACGCTCTCCGGCGTCACCGCGACGGTCGCGGGGTCGACGTCGGCGAACACCGGGGTGCCTCCGGCGCGCTCGATCGCGATCGCGCTGAAGGCCGCGGTCACCGGCGAGGTCACCACCTCGTCGCCGGGGCCGACGCCGAGCGCCTCGAGGGCGAGCTGCAGCGCCTCGGTGCCGTTGGCGACCGCCACCGCGTCGGCCACGCCGAAGTGCGCGGCCAGCTCGCGCTCGAAGGCCTCGCACTCGGGGCCGAGGATGAACCAGCCGGAGTCGAGCACGCGGGCGATCGCCGCGTCGATCTCCGCGCGGTGGGCCGCCACGTGGGGCCGGAAGTCGACGAAGGGGACGGGCCCGGTGGTCACAGGTAATGCTCCTTGTGCGCGTCGTAGTAGGCGATCGTGCGCGCGAGTCCGTCGCGCAGCTTCGTCACCGGCTGCCAGCCGAGCGCCGCCTTGATCTTCGAGGTGTCGGCGTAGAAGTCGCCGATGTCGATCTTCTTGCGCTCCTCGGGGAACGGGATCAGCCGGTAGGAGCCGCGGCCGGCCAGCTCGATCATCAGCTCGGTCAGGTCCCTGAGCGAGACCGGCGCGTCGCCGCCGAGGTTGAACACCTCGCCGTCGGCCTGCTCCATGGCGCCGGCCCGCAGGAAGGCGTCGACCGTGTCGTCGACGTAGTCGAAGTCGCGGCGCTGCGCGCCGTCGCCGTAGATCTGGATCTGTTCGCCCAGCACCACCTGCTTCATGAACCAGCCGATGAAGCCCTGGCGGTTGTGGCGGATCAGTTGCCGCGGCCCGTAGGTGTTGGTCAGCCGCAGCGAGCAGGCGCGGATGCCGTGCACGGAGTTGTAGACGAGGTGGTAGAACTCGCCCGAGATCTTGTTGATGCCGTTGACGTCGGTCGGGTTCAGCAGGTGCTGCTCGTCGACGGGCAGGTAGCGCGGCTTGCCGTAGATCTGGCGGGTGCCGGCGTAGACCACCTTGCAGTCGGCATTGAACTGGCGCAGCGCCTCCAGGATCCAGAGCTGCGACGTGCAGTTGATCTCGAGGTCCGTGAACGGGTCGGTCATCGAGTCCATGTGGCTGACCTGGCCGGCGAGGTTGAACAGCACCTCCTGGCCGCGGACCAGGTGCTTCATGGCGTGGCCGCGCACGTCGGCGACGTTGATCCGGACCTTGTCCTCGTAGCCCGCGAGGTTGAAGGGATTGCCGCCGTAGTCCGGCAGCAGGCTGTCGACCGCCAGCACCTGGGCGCCCAGGTCCGCCAGGGTGCGACACAGGTTGGAGCCGATGAAGCCGAGGCCGCCGGTCACCATCACCCTGCGGCCGCGGTAGAAGTCGCGGTGATCGCCCACGGCTCCCCCTACGCCCGCGGCGCGAGGTGCTGCTTGCGGACCACCAGCTCGAACCACAGGTTGGCCAGGTCGAGCAGCGTGCGGGCGACGCGCGGGAAGTTGAAGAACTGGCTCTTGCCGTAGGTGCGGTGGAAGTGGCGGACGCCGACCTGCGCGATGCGGAAGCCGTGGTCCTGCACCTTCTTCATCAGCTCGACGCAGATGACGCCGGAGCTGCGCTCCAGCACGACCTTGTCGAACACGCTGCGCTTCATCAGCCGGAAGTCGCAGTCGACGTCGCGCACCTTCAGCCCGAACATCGTCTTCACGAAGTGGTGGTAGACGCGGCCGATCACGATCCGGTGGAACGGGTCGGAGCGGCCCATCTTGAAGCCGTTGACGAAGTCGACCTCGGGCCCGAACGCCTGCCACAGCGAGCGCAGCTCGCGCGGGTCGTACTGGGCGTCGCCGTCGGTGTAGAAGACGAGGTCCTTGGAAGCGGTCTGGAAGCCCGTGCGCAGCGCCCCGCCGTACCCCTTGTTCTTCTCGTGGTGGACGACTCTCAGCCACGGGAAGCTCTTCGCCATCTCGTCGAGCAGCTCCCCGGTGTGGTCCGGGCTGCCGTCCTCGACCACGATCACCTCGTAGTCGTCGGTCAGCTCGCGGGCGGTCATGTGGGCCACGATCGCCAGCGAGGCGATGGTCCCGGCGTCGTTGTAGGCCGGGAAGAAGATGGAGAGGCTGGGAGGCTTGGTCATGGGGTCAGGGCGCGGGCGGCGAAACGCGCGATCGTAGCGCGCGACGATTTTGGCGGTCAAACCCCAGACGGACGGCCAGCACGGCGAAAGCGAGGCCGCCCAGCGCCAGCCCGGCCGCGAAGCCGGGCGGGGCGTAGCGCAGCACGACCCGGTGCCAGCCGGGAGGCAGCGCCACGGCGAGCCGCGCCTCGTTGGCCGCGACGACCTCGGCGGGCCGGCCGTCGAGCGTCGCCGACCAGCCGCGGTCCCAGCTCTCCGCCAGCACCAGCAGCCCCGGGCCCTCGGCCAGCGCCTCGAGCCGGCTGCCCGCGGCCCGTGCCAGCAGCGCCCCGCGCGGCCGGTCGCCGGCCACGAAGCCCGGGGGCACGGCCGCCAGCAGCGCCTCGCGCCGCGGGTCGAAGCCCGCGCGCTCCGGCTCGGCCAGCGCCCGCAGCCGCGCCTCCTCGTCCGCCACCACCCGCACCCGACCCAGCACCGCCGCCGGCCCCAGCGCGTCGGGCAACGCGAACAGCCGCACGCCCGGCGTGGCCGCCACCTCGTGCAGCACGCGGGTGTCGCTGAGCCAGGCGGAGACCCGCGAAGCCGGCGTGAAGCGTCCGCTGGCCGCGTCGCGCAGCGACAGCCGCGACAACAGGAAGCGGAAGGAGCCCGGCGCGCGCACCAGACGCACCCCGTCCACGAGGAAGCGCCCGGGCAGCGGCAGGCTGGCGAAGTAGCGGTAGCCCAGGAACGCGGCGCCGTCGGCGGGCCAGCTCTCCAGCACCGGGGCGCGGCCGTGGCGGATCACGGCGCGCACGTCGGGCCGGTCGTGGGCCCACTCCGCGGTGTGCTCCCCGGCCCGCAGCGGCAGCGCGATCGTGCGCCCGGAGGCGAGCCGCACCTCGGCGGTGGCGACCACCGTGCCCTCCTCCACGTCCTTCGCGTCGGCCAGATGGGAGGCGAGGCGCAGCTCCGAGGCCGGTTGCAGCGGCAGCGGGAGGAAGCGGGGCACGTCCGGCAGCAGCTCGAGGTCCAGCGGCTCGCCGAGGCCCCAGGGGTCGGGGCGGCTGGCGAGGGCCTCGGCCTCGGCCAGCGCCCAGCGCACGCCGAGCGCCTCGAGCCGGGCCGGCGAGGTCGCGAAGAAGTCGCCGCGCAGGGTGCCGTCCGGGCCCATGCCGCCGATCGCCGCCCGCGTGCGCAGCGGCACCATCGGGTCGTAGCCCGCCGCGTTGCGGCGGCCGCTGAAGCGGGCGAGGCCGGCGTGACCGAGGTCGGCGGCGGTCGCCTCCGGCCACGCCGTCGCGAGGCTCAGCGACAGCTCGCGCCGCCCGGCGCCCATCGCCGCCTCGACGCTGCGGCGGGTGGCGGTGCCCTCCTCGACCACGGAGCGCGTCGGCGCGCCTGCCCAGGCGCCGCGCCCGTGGGGCTGGAGCAGGAACGCCGCCGTCAGCGGCAGCAGCCACACGTTGGCGATCAGCGGGTCGCGGTGGGTGACGGTCGCGAAGTAGACGATCATCGCGAAGGCCAGCACGCCGACGGCGGCGGTCAGCGACTCCGGCAGCGGTCCGGTGGCGGCCGCCGCGACCGACAGCGCGGCCGACGAGCACAGCGCCGTGAACAGGAACCAGGCCCGCAACCGGGCTCCCAGCGGCTCGTGGCGAGCCCGCCACTGCACGGACAGCGACAGCCCGCACAACACCGCCAGCGCGAAGTCGAACACCAGCGCGAGCGCGCCGGGCTCCGACAGCGGCCCGCGGCCCCACTGCAGCCACAGGCACACCAGGAGCGCCAGGCCCAGCACCCGCACCGCCATGTGGGTCATCACCAGCGGCAGCGCCGCCAGCGCCAGCGCCGGCGCGGGCGTGTGCGACACGTAGCGCACGATCAGGCCGGCGAACCCGGGCCAGGCGGGATCGCCGTCGGCGAGGCCCGTGACCTGGCGGCCGGCCTCCGGCAGCAGCAGCAGCGAGGGCAGCAGTTGCGGCGCGGCGAGAGCAAAACCCAGCGCGACGGCGAGCCCGCTCTGGCGCGGGCTGGGCCCGCCGTCGTGGGGGCGCAGGTGGCCCAGCAGCAGCCGGCCGAGCAACAGCGCGACGCCGGCCCTGGAGGCGGCCGGAGAGCCCGCCACCAGCAGCAGCGCCAAGGCCCCCGACAGGCCGGCCGCGCGGCCGACGGAGGCCCGGTTCATGTGCGACTCCGCGGCCAGCAGCACGAGCGGCAGCAGCGGCGCCGCCACCACGGCGTCCGTCTGGCCGAGGTGGCCGGCGAGGTAGGGACCGAGCGCGAAGCACAACCCGGCGACGTAGGAGCCTGTCATGCCGGCGCCGAGCCGGCGCAGGTAGAAGAAGGTGACGAGTCCTGCGGCGGCGAGCGAGAACAGCACGAGCAACTGGAAGGCCCCGAACGGGTCGAGCGGGGCCAGCGCGACCATCGGCGGGTACAGCGCCCCGGGGCGGTAGGAGGCGAGCAGCGGGCTGCCGCCGAACTGCGAGCGATTCCACGCGGGCAGTTCGCCGCCGCGCCAGGCCTCCCAGACCTCGGCCCGCAGCGGCAGGTGCAGCGCGGCGCCGTCCCCGGGCCCGAGCAGCGTGTCGGACAGGAGCGCCGGCGCGTGGGCCAGGACCGGCAGCAGCAGCAGCAGGCCCGCCGCCTCCAGCTCGCGGAGCGGCCGGCGCCTCACCGCCGCTCGTTCTGGGCGGCGATCTGCTCGGCGATCAGCCCGAACAGGAAGACGACGACGGCGAGCTGGATCAGCAGCGCCGAGCCCATCGGGATCTTGCCGAAGGCCCACACGTTCCAGGTGCCGTAGGCCACGCCGGTCGCGAGCGCGGCGGCCGCCACGGGGAAGAACACCCGCAGCGGGCTGTACAGCGTGACGACCTTGAAGATGATCAGCAGGAAGCGCAGGCCGTCGCGGAGGACGCGGATCTTGCTCTTGCCGACCCGGACCCGGGCCTTGATCGGCACGAACAGCACGTTGTGGCCGGCCTTCAGGAAGGCGAGACAGGAGGTCGTCGGGTAGGAGAAGCCGTTCGGCAGCAGGTGGAGGATCTCCAGCATCCGCTCGCGCTTCACCGCCCGGAAGCCGGAGGTGAGGTCGGGGATCTCGCGCTCGGTCAGCCACGAGGCGAGGCGCTGGAACACCGCGTTGCCGAGCGCGCGCACGAAGTGCTGGTCGGCCGCGGCGCGGGCCCCGATCACCATGTCGTAGAGGCCGATCGGCGCCACCACCGATCGCGCCTCGCCCGGGTCGTGCTGGCCGTCGGCGTCCATCAGCAGCACCACCGGGAACCGGGCCTCGCGCAGGCCGGTCTTGACTGCGGCGCCGTTGCCCTTGTTGTAGGGGTGGCGCACGATGCGGGCTCCGGCGGCCTCGGCCCGCTCGGCAGTGCGGTCGGCGGAGCCGTCGTCGACGACCAGCACCTCGCCCCACGGGGCCGCCGCCAGCAGCGAGCGCACGACGTCGCCGATGCCCTCCTCCTCGTGGAAGGCGGGAATCACCACCGAGACTTCGGCCGGTTCAGCCACGACCCGCGTCCTCGGGACGCTCCGCGTTCCCCTTCAGCTCCATCTGGCGGACGCGGTAGAGCACGTCCTCGATCAGCTTGCGGTTGCTGGCGATCAGGTCCGCCATCAGCCCCCACTGGATCGTCACGAAGCCGAGGATCAGCAGCAGCACCGACAGGATCGCCGACTGGAAGTGGCCGCGGATCTCGCCCATCCACCAGAAGTAGGTGTAGCGAAGGCCCAGCACGAAGCCGCCGGCGAACAGCACCCCGCCCAGGATCATGAAGACCTTGAACGGCTCGTACATCGCGTAGATGCGCACGATCGTCGCGGCCGAGCGCTTGACGTACTCGGCGGTCGAGCCGAACAGCCGCGAGGGCCGCGTCTCCTGGGCGTGGATCGGCACCGAGGTCACGGCCAGCTTCTTCTTGCCGGCCTGGATGATCGACTCCAGCGTGTAGGTGAACTCGGAGACGATGTTGATCCGCAGCGCGGCCTCGCGGCTCATCGCCCGGAAGCCGCTGGTGGTGTCGGGCACGCGGGTGCCGGACACCTTGCGCACGACCCACGAGCCGAGCATCTGCAGCCGCTGCTTGGTCCACGAGAAGTGGGCGACCTCGCCGACCCCGCGGTCGCCGATCACCATGTCCGCCTCGCCGCGCAGGATCGGGGCGATCAGCGCCGGGATCGCGTCGGCCGGGTACTGGTTGTCGGCGTCGGTGTTGACGATCACGTCGGCGCCCAGCCGCAGCGCCGCGTCGACGCCGGCCATGAAGCCGTAGGCCAGGCCCTTGCGCTGGGTGAAGCGCACGACGTGGTCGGCGCCGTGCAGGCGGGCCACCGCCGAGGTCCGGTCGGAGGAGCCGTCGTCGATCACCAGCACCTCGACGACGTCGACGCCGGGGATCGAGCGCGGAATCGCCCGCAGCACCTCGGGGAGGGTCTGCTCCTCGTTGAGGCACGGGATCTGGACGATCAGCTTCATTCCCGCCCGGACGGTAACACAGGAACCCTGCACGGCCCGCGCAGGCCGGGCGGGGTTCGTTCAGCGCGCGGCGGACAGGCGTCGCTCGAGGGCGCCGCGCCAGGCGGAGTAGGCGCGGAACTGGACCAGGTTGTCGAGCAGCCGGTCGCCTTCCTTCTCGCGGCGCGGGGCGCCGGGGCGCGCGCCCGGCGCCTCCTCCTCCCGCGCCGCCACGAAGGCGAGCGCGACCGGCAGCTTCCGGAAGCCGTCGTCCACCGCCACCCCGGCGCGCGCCAGCGCGTCGCACCAGGCCCCGAGCTCGAGCTGGGCCGAGGCTCGAGGGGTGCGGAAGGCGAACTCGGCGGGGTCGAGCTCGAGCGGCACCGGATCCGTCCGGCGGTGCAGGTGGAAGCGGTAGCCGGGCTGCGGGTTGTTGACGCGCACGTGGCGCAGCGCCCGCCAGCCGGGCGCCTCCTGGGCCTGGTGCTCGCGGGCGATCGGGCCGCACACGATCAGCAGCAGCTCGGCCGGCAGGAGTCCGATCGGGCCGGACCCGGTGTCGAGCGCGAGCGACCCGCCCTCGAAACCGCCGCCCTGCACCCGCAGCGGGCGCGCCGCGCGCCGGCTGTCGGCCTCGGGGACCACCTCGGCCCGGGCGCCCGCCGCCCGCAGGCGCCCGGCCAGCGCCAGCGCCTCGGCCGGCGGAAGCGCCCGCAGCTCCTGCCAGCCGCCGCGGCGGGCGAGCTGGCCGGCCTCGTAGGCGCCGATGCCGAGCGCGGCGCCGAGGGCGGCCGCCTCGACGCCGGCGGCATCGCACACGACGCGGTCTCGCCCTTCGGGCTCCGGTGCTGCCGGCGCCGCGGCCGCCTCGGGCGCCGTCTCGGGCACGGCGGTCAGCGGGGCGCCGCAATAGAGACAGCGCGGACGGCCGGCGGCCGCGGGGCGGGCACAGGCGGGACAGGACGCCATCGGCTGGGGATCGTAGCAGGGCGGCCCCGTGAGGGTGGGGCGTGTTACACTCCGACGTTTCCCGGTTCGAGGAGCGTTGCACGATGTCCGGTCACTCCAAGTGGCACACGATCAAGCACAAGAAGGGCGCGCTGGACGCCAAGCGCGGCAAGGTCTTCACCAAGCTGATCCGTGAGATGACGATCGCGGCCCGCATCGGCGGCGGCGATCCCGAGAAGAACCCGCGGCTGCGCACGGTGCTCGACAAGGCCCGCGCGGCGAACATGCCCGCCGACAACATCAAGCGCGCGATCCAGAAGGGCACGGGCGAGCTCGAGGGCGAGACCTACGAGGAGATCGTGCTCGAGGGCTACGGCCCCGGCGGCGTCGCGGTGATGGTCGAGGGCTCGACCGACAACCGCAACCGCACGGTGTCCGAGATCCGCCACGCCTTCACCAAGAACAACGGCAACATGGGCACCGCCGGCTGTGTCGCGTACATGTTCTCGCCCAAGGGCGTGATCACCATCGCGCGCGAGAAGATCAGCGAGGACGACCTGATGGCGCTGGCGCTGGAAGCGGGCGCCGACGACATCAGCGGCGAAGGCGACCTGTGGGAGGTGTCCACCTCGCCGCAGGCCTTCGAGGCCGTCGTCACCGCGCTCAAGGGCGCTGGCGTCGAGCCCGACAGCGCCGAGATCGGCAAGTACGCGAGCACGAACGTCGCGCTCGAGGGCAGCAAGGCCCAGCAGATGATGAAGCTGATGGACGCGCTCGAGGATCTCGACGACGTCCAGAACGTGTGGGCCAACTTCGACATCTCGGAGAAGGAGATGGAGGAGGCGGCGGCCAAGTAGCCGCCGCGCTCGCCAGCAGGAGAGCGTGATCGTCCTCGGGGTCGACCCCGGCTCGGTGCGGACCGGCTGGGGCGTCCTCGACTGGCAGGGGTCGCGAGCCCGCCTTTCGGACAAGGGCGTGATCGCGGCCCCCGCGCGCTTTTCGCTGCCCGAGCGGCTGCGCCTGATCCACGAGGGGGTCGCTGCCCTGATCGCCCGCGTGAACCCCGACCTGATGGCCGTCGAGGAGGCGTTCCACGCCGCCAACGTGCGCACGGCGCTCGTTCTCGGCCACGTGCGCGGGGTCGTGCTGCTGGCCGGCGCTGCGGCCGGGGTGCCGATCCGCGAGTTCCCGCCGGCCACGATCAAGCAGCAGGTGACCGGCAACGGCCGCGCCGACAAGGCCCAGGTCGCGCTGATGGTCGAACGCCACCTCGGCCTGCCCGGCGCGGGCGAAGCCGGCGACGCGGCCGACGCCCTCGCCGTCGCCCTCTGCTGCGCCCACCAGCACACCCCCCTCGCCGCGCTGATCGCGGGAGGCCGATCGTGATCGCACATCTCCGCGGAAGGCTGCTGCGGAAGGAGCCGCAGGAGGCCGTCGTCGACGTCGGCGGCGTCGGCTACCGGGTCGCGATTCCGGTCTCCACCTACTACAAGCTGGGCGACCCCGGGGCCGAGGTCGAGCTGCGCATCCACACCCACGTGCGCGAGGACGCGCTGCTGCTGTTCGGCTTCCTGACCGCGACCGAGCAGCAGCTCTTCGAGAAGCTGATCGAGATCTCGGGCGTCGGGCCGCGGCTGGCCGTGACGATCCTGTCCGGCATCGAGGTGCCCGACCTGTTGCTGGCGCTCCAGACCTCGGACGTGGCGCGGCTCGTGCGCATCCCCGGCGTCGGCAAGAAGACGGCCGAGCGGCTGGTGCTGGAGCTGAAGGACAAGGTGAAGACGCTCGGCGCGGGCGAGCCGCTGCCCGCCACCGCCGGCGCCGCGCCGGCCCACGCCGCCAAGGACGACCTGGTCTCGGCGCTGGTCCACCTCGGCTGGGCCCGGCCCGAGGCCGAGCGCGGCGTCGACCGCGTGCTGAAGGACGCGCCCGACGAACGCTTCGAGGACCTGCTGCGGCGTGCGCTGCGGCAACTCTCCTCGCGGTGACGCGATGACCGACCCGCGCCTCGTCTCGGGAGGGCCGCAGGACGACGACCTGCGCTTCGACCTCTCGCTGCGGCCGAAGAGCCTCGACGACTACGTCGGCCAGCCGCAGGTGATCGCCAACCTGCGGGTGGCGGTGGAGGCGGCGCGCAGCCGCGGCGAGGCGCTCGACCACGTGCTGCTGTTCGGGCCGCCCGGCGTCGGCAAGACCTCGCTGGCGCACGTGCTGGCGGCCGAGCTGGGCGCGCCGATCAAGGCCACCTCGGGCCCGATCATCGAGCGCGCCGGCGACCTCGCCGCGCTGCTGACCGCGCTCGAGCCGCGCGAGATCCTGTTCGTCGACGAGATCCACCGCCTCGACGCCAAGGTCGAGGAGATCCTCTACCCGGCGCTCGAGGACTACTCGCTCGACCTGATGATCGGCACCGGCCCCGGCGCGCGCTCGATGAAGATCCCGCTGAAGCCCTTCACGCTGGTCGGCGCCACCACCCGCGCCGGGCTGCTGACGGCGCCGCTGCGCAGCCGCTTCGGCATCGTGCACCGGCTCGACTTCTACTCCGACGACGACCTCGCCTTCGTCGTGCGCCGCTCGGCGCGGCTGCTCGGTGTGCCGATCGAGGACGACGGCGCGGTCGAGATCGCGCGCCGCAGCCGCGGCACCCCGCGCATCGCCAACCGCCTGCTGCGCCGGGTGCGCGACTTCGCGCAGGTGCGGGCCGACGGCGTGATCCGCGGCAGCGTCGCGCAGGACGCGCTGGGCCTGCTCGAGGTCGACGCGTACGGCTTCGACGAGATCGACCGCAAGCTGCTCTTGACCATCATCGAGAAGTTCGGCGGCGGCCCGGTCGGCGTCGGCGCGCTGGCGGCGGCGATCAGCGAGGACACCGGCGCCATCGAGGAGATCTACGAACCGTACCTGCTGCAGCACGGCTTCCTCGACCGCACCCCGCGCGGGCGGATGGCGACGGCCCGCGCCTACCAGCACTTCGGCCTGCAGGTGCCGTCGCACGCGCCGGGCCAGGGCAAGCTGTTCTGAGCCTCTCGTTCGACCTCGACGACTACGACTTCGCGCTGCCGGAGAGCGCGATCGCGCAGCAGCCCGCCGAGCCCCGCGACGCCTCCCGGCTGCTGGTGCTGGACCGCGCCACGGGCGCGATCGCGCACCACGTCTTCGCCGACCTGCCCGAGCTGCTGGCGCCGGGCGACCTGGTCGTCGTCAACCGCAGCAAGGTGTTCCCGGCGCGGCTGGTCGGCCGCAAGCGCGGCAGCGGCGGCGTGGCCGAGGCGCTCCTGGTGCGCCCGCACGGCGACGGCACGTGGGACGCGATGGTGTGGCCCGGGCGCCGGCTGCGCCCCGGCGCGGTGATCGAGATCGCCCCCGAGCTGAGCGTCGAGGTTCTCTCCGAGTCGGGCGTGGAGAAAGGCCTGCGCCGAGTGCGGCTCGCCGGCGACGGCGACCTGGACGCGCTGGTCGAGCGGTTCGGCCACGTGCCGCTGCCACCCTACATCGCCCGCCCCGACACCGCCGCCGACCGCCTCCGCTACCAGACCGTGTTCGCCCGCGAGCGCGGCAGCGTCGCGGCGCCGACCGCGGGCCTGCACTTCACGCCGCGGGTGCTCGAGCGGCTGCGCGAGCGCGGGATCGAGCGCGCCGAGGTGGTGCTCCACGTCGGCCCCGGCACCTTCCGCCCGGTCACCGTGCGCGACGTGCGCGAGCACGCGGTGGCGGCCGAGGCCTGCACCCTGCCCGCGGAGACGGCCGAGGCGATCGCCGCCTGCCGCGCCCGCGGCGGGCGGGTGGTCGCCGTCGGCACCACCAGCGTGCGTACCCTCGAGTCGCACGCCGACGGCGCGGGCGGCGTCCGCCCCGGGGCCGGCGCCACGTCGCTGGTGATCGTGCCCGGCCACCGCTTCGCGGTCGTCGACGCCCTCGTCACCAACTTCCACCTGCCGCGTTCTTCGCTGCTGCTGCTGGTCGCCGCCTTCGCGGGCCGCGAGCGGGTGCTGCACGCCTACGAGACAGCGGTGCGCGAGGGCTACCGCTTCTACAGCTACGGCGACGCGATGCTGGTGCGGTAGGCCGCCGCGCTCAGCGGCGGATGTCGCGCACCTCGCGGGCGGCGATCACCTCCAGCTCGGCAACGCTGGTCGACAAGGTGTCACCGGGCACCGTGTGCTTGAGCGCCGCCATCGCCAGCGCGTAGTCGAGCGCGCGCTCGCGGCGGTCGCTCAGCCAGGCCCACAGGAAGCCGGCGGAGAACGCATCGCCGGCTCCGATGCGGTCGATCCGGGTGGTCGGGAAGATCGCGGCGCGCCGGCACTCGCCGCCGTCGATCGCCAGGCCGCCCTCGCCGCCGCGGGTCAGCACCAGGCACTCGCAGCCGAACCGCTGCTGCAGCAGGCGGCCGACGGTCTCGGGTTCGCCGCGCAGTCCCCACAGGGTGCCGGCGTCGTCTTCGGTGACGATCACGATCCGCGCGGCGCGGGCGAGCTGCTCCAGCACGGGAGCGGCCTCGGCCGGGGTCCACAGCCGGGCGCGGAAGTTGAGGTCGGTGGCGACCAGCGCCCCGGCGTCGCGGGCCGCCACGCACAGCGCGAGCGTCAGCTCGCGGGTCGCGGGCGACAGCGCCGGCGTGATGCCGGAGACGAAGAAGGCGCGGGCGGCGCGCACCGCGTCCCACGGCGCGTCTTCCGGCCGCACGCCGCACACGGTGGAGCCGGCGCGGTCGTAGAGCACCTCGATCGCGCGCGGCTCGCGGCCGTACTCGACCCAGTAGGTGCCGAGCCGTCCCGCGGCGGTGCGCACCAGCGCGGTGTCGACGCCGCAGGCGCGCAGGTGGCGCCGCACCCGCTCGCCGAGCATCCCCGGCGGCAGCACCGAGAACCAGGCCGCCGACAGCCCCAGCGAGGCGGCTGCGGCGCAGGTGTTGAGTTCGGCGCCGCCGACGTGGGCGTGGAAACGCTCGGCCTCCGCGACGCGACCCTCGCCCGAAGGCATCAGCCGCAGCAGCGCCTCGCCGAACCCGATCACGTCGTGGGCCATTCTCCAGAGCCTCCCGCTCGCGCGATTCTATGCGGCACCGGGAGGCGATCGGGTCTTCTTTGACACCTCGTGCGGCCCGGCGATAGTGTCTCGCGACCCCGGGGTCCGACACGCGGGAGGTGCGACTTGGACAAGGCGGCAGTTCTCGGCTGCATCAGGGACGTCGGCGTGATTCCCGTGATCCGGGCCGCGTCGCCGGCCGAGGCGGCCGCGGCCATCGCGGCGATCCAGGCGGGCGGCGTCACGGTGTTCGAGATCACGATGACGGTGCCGGGGGCCGTCGACCTGATCCGCGAGGTCTCGCGCAGCGCGCCCGGGGCGCTGGTCGGCGCCGGTACCGTGCTCGACCCCGCGGCGGCCCACGCCTGCATCGACGCCGGCGCCCGCTTCGTGATCAGCCCCGCGCTCAACCTCGACACGATCCACGCCTGCAACGAGGCGGGCGTGGCGGTGATGCCCGGCGCGCTGACCCCGACCGAGGTGCTCACGGCGTGGAACGCCGGCGCCGACATGGTCAAGGTCTTCCCGGCCAACGCGCTGGGCGGAGCCAGCTACCTGAAGTCGCTGAAGGCGCCGCTGCCGCACGTGCGGCTGGTGCCGACCGGCGGCGTGAACCTGCAGACGGCGAAGGACTTCGTCAAGGCGGGGGCGGAAGCACTCGGGGTCGGCGCCGACCTCGTCGACCTCGCGGCCCTGCGCCGCGGCGAAGCCTCGGTGCTGACGGAGCGTGCGCGGCAGTTCCTGCAACTGGTCCGGGAGGCGCGCGCGTAGTCCGCGCTCCCTGGCGTCCTTGACGCCTTCACGGCCGCGGCGCAGAATCGAATCTCAGCGCCATGGAACAGACGCTGGTCCTGAACGCGAGCTACGAACCGCTCAGGATCGTTCCCTGGCAGAAGGCGATCACCCTTCTGTTCCAGGGCAAGGTCGAGGTCCTCGCCCACCACGACCGGGAGATCCGCGGCGTGACGGTGCGGGTGAAGCTGCCGTCCGTGCTTCGCCTGCTTCGCCACGTCCGCATGAAACGGGCCTATGCCCACGTGCCGTTCTCGCGCACCAACGTCTACGCCCGCGACCAGCACCGCTGCCAGTACTGCGGCCACCGCTTCGCGCCGCAGGAGCTGACCTTCGACCACGTCGTCCCGGTCGCGCGCGGCGGGCAGAAGGGCTGGGACAACATCGTCACCTGCTGCATCCCGTGCAACCGCCGCAAGGGCGACCGCACGCCCGAGGAGGCGGGGCTCGCCCTGCTGCGCAAGCCGCGGCGGCCCGATCACCCACCGGCGCTCACGCTCAGCCTCGGCCTGCACCGCGCGCCGGAGAGCTGGCGCGACTTCCTGTACTGGGACCTGAGCTGGGACCGCGGCTGACTCCGCGCTCTCCCCTCGCGCCATGAGCCTCTCGGGCAACCTGCGGACGATGGCGCTGCCCGAGATCCTGCAGTGGATCTCGATGGGCCGGAAGACCGGCACCCTGGTGCTCGAGCGCGGCGAGGTGCGCAAGCAGATCAGCTTCGAGAACGGCCTCGCCTTCACCTCGTGGTCGAACGACCCGCGCGAGTACATGGGCCGCATCCTGGTGCGGATGCGGCTGATCAGCGAGGAGCAGCTCTTCCGCGCGCTGCTCGAGCAGGAGCAGACGGGCGCCCCGCTCGGCCGCATCCTGCGCGACGGCGGTGCCCTCGACGAGACCGCGCTGGTGCGGGCGCTGACGGCGAAGGCCGAAGAGACCGTCTACGACCTGTTCCTGTGGCCGGACGGCCAGTTCGCGCTGCGCGAGGGCGAGTTGCCCGCTGACGTGCCGGTGCGGATCACGCTCGACGTCACCCACGCGGTGTTCGAGGGCGCGCGCCGGGTCGACGAGTGGGAGCGCATCCGTTCCGTGTTCGGCTCGATGGACACCACGCTGCGGCTGCGGGGCGCCGCGGCCGGCATCGGCGACCCGCGCGAGCGGCAGGCGCTGGGGCTCTGCGCCCGCGGCCAGTCGCTGTCCCGGATGGCGCTCGAGCTCTACGCCTCGGAGTTCGAGGCGGCCGCGCTGGTGTTCGACCTCCACGAGCGCGGGCTGGTCGAGATCGCGCAGCGCGTCGAGGCGGGGCCGGCGCAGGACGTCGTGGCCCGCATCCGCTCCGGGCTCGACGCGGCCGCGGGGCACGCCGCCGCCGGGCGCTGGGAGCCGGCGCTCGCCGCCTACGAGCAGGTGCTCCAGCTCGACCACCTCAACCAGCACGCCAAGAAGGGCCTGATCGCGGCGATCGAGGGCCGCTCGCGCCAGCGGCTGGTGAAGGCGGTGCCGCTCGACAAGGTGCCGGTGATGGTCGTCGACTTCGCGACGCTGACCAAGGAGAAGTTCGACCCCCAGGAGGGCTTCGTGCTGTCCCGCGTCAACGGCCAGTGGGACGTGCGCTCCATCCTCAAGCTGTGCCCGATGCCGGAGGAAGACGCGATCCTGATCTTCGCCCGCCTCCTGGAACGCAAGGTGATCGAGCTGCGCTAGAGCTTCCTTCCCAGCACCGGGGCGATCTGGCGGAGGTCGGCGACCAGGTCCTCGAACGCGGCCGGGGTCAGCGACTGCGGGCCGTCGGAGAGGGCGCGGTCGGGGTCGTGGTGGACCTCGATCAGCAGGCCGTCGGCGCCCACCGCGGCCCCCGCGCGCGACAGCGCCGCCACCTTGTCGCGGCGGCCGGTGCCGTGGGAGGGGTCGACCACGATCGGCAGGTGGGTGATCGCCTTGACCGCCGGCACGATCGCGAGGTCGAGGGTGTTGCGCGAGAAGTCGGAGAAGGTGCGCACCCCGCGCTCGCACAGGATCACCTGGTAGTTGCCCTCGGCCAGGATGTACTCGGCCGACATCAGGAGCTCCTCGAGCGTCGCCGACATCCCGCGCTTGAGCAGCACCGGCTTCTTCGCCCGCCCCGCGCGCCGCAGCAGCGTGAAGTTCTGCATGTTGCGGGCGCCGATCTGGATGCAGTCGGCCCACTCCTCGACGAGGTCGAGGCTCTCCAGGTCGAGTGCCTCGGTGACCACCGGCAGCCCGGTCTCCTCGCGGGCCGCGGCCAGCATCTTGAGCCCCTCGAGCCCGAGGCCCTGGAAGGAGTAGGGGCTGGTGCGCGGCTTGTAGGCGCCGCCGCGCAGCAGGTGGGCGCCCGCGGCCTTGACCCGGCGGGCGACCGTGAGCGTCTGCTCCAGCGACTCCACCGCGCACGGCCCCGCCGCCAGCACCAGCGCGTCGCCGCCGATCCGGACGCCGCCGATGTCGACGATCGTGTCCTCCGCCTTGACCTCGCGCGAGACCAGCTTGTAGGCGTGCGAGACGGCGATCACCTCGAGCACGCCCGGCAGGCTCTCGAAGGCCGGCGCCTCCACGGCCCCCTTGTTGCCGGTGATGCCGATCGCGGTGCGCTGGGCGCCGGGGATCGCGTGGGCCTTGTAGCCGCGGGCCTCGATCGCTCGCACCACGCCCGCGATCTGGTCCGCCGTCGCGTCCTTGCGCATCACCACCAGCACGCCGCGTCCTCCCGCGGGCCCGGGAGGGCACCCGCAAACACTCCATTCTCCGGCAGAACGCCGTCGCAGCGGGAATCGCGGGTGTAGCATCCGGCTCTCCCGCGAGCGACGGACCGGGGCGGCGCCCGGGCGGGCGGCAAGGAGAGACGATGGACACGGGCCACAAGACCTCGCCGGGGCTGCTGGAAGCCCTGATCCCCGTCGCGGTCCTGATCGGGCTTTTGTGGGGCTCGGTGCGCATCTACGGCGACGGCGCCGCCTCCGGTCCCAACCAGATCGCGCTGATCCTGGCCGCCGCGGCCGGCGTCGTGGTCGGGCTGCGCCACGGCTGGAGCTGGAAGGAGCTCGAGGCCGGCATCGTCCACGGCATCTCCTTGTCGACGGCGGCGGTGCTGATCCTGCTGATCGTCGGCGCCCTGATCGGGACCTGGATCCTCTCCGGCGTGGTGCCGGCGATGATCTACTACGGCCTGCAGCTGCTGAACCCGACCGTGTTCTACGCGGCCGCCTGCGTGATCTGCTGCCTGGTCGCCCTGGCCACGGGTTCGTCGTGGACGACGGCGTCCACCGTCGGCATCGCCCTGATGGGCATCGCGGTGGCCCAGGGCCTGCACCCGGGACTGACCGCGGGCGCGATCATCTCGGGCGCCTACTTCGGCGACAAGATGTCGCCCTTGTCCGACACCACCAACCTGGCTCCGGCGATGGCCGGCACCGAGCTGTTCGTCCACATCAAGCACATGGCGTGGACCACGACGCCGTCGATCGTGATCGCCGTGCTGATGTTCGCGGCGGCCGGGCTCTTCTGGGGCACGCCCGCCGCCGGCGCCGACCTCGAGGCGATCCTCTCCGCGCTGCGCGGCAGCTTCGACATCGGCCTCCACCTGCTGATCCCGCCGGCGCTGGTGCTGCTGATGGTGTGGCGGCGGATGCCGGCTTCGCCCGCGCTGCTGATCGGGGCGCTGGTCGGCGGGCTGTTCGCGGTGCTGTTCCAGCCGGGCGCGGTGCTGCGCTTCGTCGGCGAGACCAGCCTGCCGCAGCCGGTGGCCCTGGTGCAGGGCGTGTGGACGGCGCTCGGCAGCGGCTTCAAGCTGGAGTCGGGCAACGCCGCGCTCGACGCGCTGCTCTCCCGCGGCGGCATGAGCAGCATGCTCAACACCGTGTGGCTGATCCTGTGCGCGATGACCTTCGGCGCGGTGATGGAGACGACCGGCGCGCTGGAACGGATCGCGGCGGCGGTGCTCAGCCTGGTGCGCGGCACCGGCTCGCTGATCGCGGCCACCCTCGGCACCTGCATCGGCACCAACGCGATCGCCTCCGACCAGTACATCGCCATCGTGCTGCCGGGGCGCATGTTCCGCGCCGAGTACGCGCGGCGCGGGCTGCACCCCAAGAACCTGTCGCGGGCGCTCGAGGACGCCGGCACGCTGACTTCGGCTCTCGTCCCGTGGAACACCTGCGGCGCGTTCATGGCGACGACGCTGGGCGTCGCCACCACCGCCTACCTGCCGTTCTGCTTCTTCAACCTGATCAACCCTCTGGTGTCGGCGATCTACGGCTTCACGGGCTTCACCATCACGCGCCTCGACGAGCCGCCCGCCGCGCCGCCGGTCGCCGAGGCGGTGGCGGAGGGCGCATGAACCTCTTCCGCACCAAGAGCCTCGACGGTCTGCTCGGCTCGCTGAGCCCGGGCGAAGGCGGGGTCGGCCTCAAGCGCTCGCTGGGCCAGCTCGACCTGGTGATGCTCGGCATCGGCGCCGTGATCGGCGCCGGCATCTTCTCCAGCATCGGCACCGCGGCGGTCGGCGAGGTGGCGCCCGACGGCACCGTGGTCCGCTACGGCGCCGGGCCCGCGCTGATCCTCTCCTTCGCGCTGCTCGGCGCCGTGTGCGCGCTGGCCGGGCTGTGCTACGCGGAGCTGACCGCGCTGATCCCGATCGCCGGCAGCGCGTACACCTACGCCTACGCGACGCTCGGCGAGCTGATCGCGTGGATCATCGGCTGGGACCTGATCCTCGAGTACGCGGTCGGCAACGTGGCTGTGGCGATCGCCTGGTCGGGCTACTTCGCCTCGCTGCTGCGGGTGTTCGGCATCGACTTCCCGTTCTGGCTCGCCCACTCGATCCGCGACGTCACCCACTCCTACCCGGAGCGCATCGGCGAGCTGCCGACGGTGTTCGGGATGCCGATCGCGATCAACCTGCCGGGGATCGTGATCGTGGCGCTGATCACCTGGCTGCTGGTGATCGGCATCAAGGAGAGCGCGCGCGCCAACAACGCGATGGTCGTGCTCAAGCTGGCGGTGCTGGCGCTGTTCGTCGGCGTCGGCGCGATGTACGTCGACCCCGCCAACTGGCAGCCCTTCGCTCCCAACGGCTGGAAGGGCATCCACCAGGGCGCGGCGATCGTGTTCTTCGCCTACATCGGCTTCGACGCCATCTCCACCGCCGCCGAGGAGACCAGGGACCCGCAGAAGAACATGCCGCGCGGCATCCTGTGGTCGCTCGCGATCTGCACCGTGATCTACGTGATCGTCGGCGCCGTCGCCACCGGCCTCGTGCCCTACCAGCAGCTGAAGGGCTCCGACCCGCTGGCCCGCGCGTTCGAGATCGCCGGCCTCGGCTGGGGCCAGGCGATCATCGCGCTGGGCGCGATCATCTCGATGACCGCCGTGCTGCTGGTGTTCCAGATGGGCCAGCCGCGGATCTTCTACTCGATGAGCCGCGACGGCCTGCTGCCCAAGTGGTTCTCGAAGGTGCACCCGAAGTTCCAGACCCCGCACGTGACGACGATCCTGACCGGGATCGTCGTGGCGCTCGGCTCGACCATCCTCGACGACGACGAGACCTACGACCTGACCAACATCGGCACCCTGTTCGCCTTCCTCGTGGTGTGCGTCGGGGTGCTGGCGCTGCGCATCAAGGACCCGCACCGGCCGCGCCCGTTCCGGGTGCCCTTCGTGTGGGTGGTCGCGCCGCTGGGCGCCGTGGCCTGCCTCTACGTGATGCTCGGCCTGCCGGCGGCGGCCTGGGAGCGCTTCGGGATCTGGATGGCGCTGGGCGCGGTCGTCTACTTCGCCTACGGGCGTCGCCACAGCCGGCTGAACGCCGCCGGGCCCGCCGGGGGCGGCGCGACCCCCTGACGTCCCGGGCGGCGCCGCTTCAGCGCGGCGCCAGCGCCTTCACCAGGTCGTGCACGCGCTGGCGTTCGGCCGGGTCGGACACGCGCGCGAGGTAGACCTCGGCGCGGGCGGCCAGCAGTGCGTGGTCGGCCGCGTCGCCGCCCGCGCGCATCACCGCCGCCGCCGCCTCCAGCGCGCGCCGCTGCGCGAGGAGCGGCGCGCCCGGGCGCAGCGCCTCGCGGACGCGGCGATCGCGCTCGGCGCGGGCCCGCGCCAGGGCGTCCGTCGGTGCCGCGGCGCTCTTCTGCAGCGTCGTCGCGTCGGCGGCCCGGACTTCGGTCTCGGCCGCCCCGGCGATCGCCGACAGGTCCTGGCGGGGAGCGACCTCGGCGCCTTCCATCGACTCGGCCCGGGCGCGTTGCGGGGCCGCGGCGGGGGGCAGCGGCGCCGCGGGCAGGGAGCGTTCGAGGGCCTCCGGGGCTGCGGTTTCGGCCGGCGCCGGGGCCGACGCCGGGTTCGGGGGCGGTGCCGACGGGCGGCCGGGGCGCGCCGCGTCCAGCGGGGC
>JAANMY010000160.1_pt1 | contig 93357 bp, 98 predicted proteins | sample 7279691 | NCBI WGS metagenome assembly JAANMY01 (sample SAMN14094543, study PRJNA606508) | bioreactor metagenome | isolation source: A lab-scale SPAN reactor treating ammonium-rich wastewater day 388 | place: Ireland: Galway | collected 2018-02-07 | reverse complement strand
CTTCGAAAAGTTTGGAGCGTGACGGGGAGACCTTCCAGTTTCTTATCACCGCAAGCCCGGCCGACTGCTCTCGCACTCCCGAGGTCGCAATCGTCATCCTGAACTCGAACGGCAAGAACGATACATTAGAGTGTCTACCGTCCGTTTTCGCGTCTGACTACCCCAACTATCATGTGATCGTTGTTGACAACAACTCGTCAGACGACTCGTTTGAAGCGATCAAGATTCGGTTTCCATGCGCTCGCATCCTGCAATCCGGAGCCAACCGTGGCTATGCCGAAGGAAACAATGTAGGAATAGCACACGCCCTAAAGGAAGGATGCGAATACGTATTCCTTCTCAACAACGACACGACGATTGCGCCCAACTGCATTGAAGAACTCGTAAGAGCAGACCAAATATCAAACTCTGGCATCCTCGGACCAACAAACCACTTCTTTGATGAACCCGAAAAGATATGGACCATTGGAGCAAAACGCCAAGGACTTCCTAATCCAGGGTACTCAATGCTCGGCGAGGGTGACAGCCCTGAAAACTGGCCTTATTTATTGACACTCGACGCAATTGCTGGAGGCGCCATACTGATCCGGAGGGACGTTCTTTCCACTGTAGGCCTGCTGGATGAACGGTTTTTTCCGTACTGGGATGCTCTAGACTTTTCCGCCCGCTCTATTAAAACCGGGTTCAGATGTCTGTATGTACCTAGGGCAAGAATACTGAAAAAACTTGATAGCAGACTAGGGGGGCCAACATCGCCACTCCAGACCTACTTCAACGAAAGAAGCAAATTACTGTGGGCAGAAAAGAATGGTGAAAAAGTCGAAGCAAAGGCCTTGAGAAAGGAACTAGCTTACAAAATTAAAGGCTCAATAATTCCCCGGCTAACCATCTCAAAAACCTCCCAGCCCTTACACAAACGGCTCCTTTGGTCCTTGAACTCTTGGAAAAACAGCATCAAGAACAAAGCATCAAATAGAGACAACATCGCAAGAATACTTGCCGGCCGCGATTATTTTTTAAGACGGTTTAACGGTCACCCCGACACACTAAAAACGAAGCCCTGATTCTTCTTAGAGAAAAAATATCAAACCCTGATCGCCCATTTAAGAACACTCTACTTCACCGCTCAAATATCATAAAAAACAAAAGCTATTAAAGCATCGAACCACTTGACTTGCGCAACAAAAGCCAAATCTGAGTATTTCACGCTTTTTGGTCATAATTTTGCCGCTTTTTCCCGGACCACTAGTTCAATGAGCAACCCAACGAAGCCCGATTTACCCTCTGTAGTGGTGATTGTTCTCAACTGGAACGGGAAGAACGACACCATTGACTGCCTCAGGTCGCTAGCCAGTCTTGAATATTCTAACGCCGAAACCGTGGTGGTTGATAACGCATCGAGTGACGATTCAGTTTGGGCCATCTTGGCTGAATTTCCGGACCTCACTATATTGCAAACCGGCGCAAATTGCGGTTACGCGGGCGGCAACAACTTCGGCATTAAGTATGCAATTGAGAAGCGATTTGATTACGTTCTGCTATTAAATAACGACACCATCGTTTCACCAGAATTAATATCTAAATTTATCCAGGCCCAGAGATCTCTACCGGAAAGAACCATTCTAGGCGCAAGAATTTATTTCCACCACGATCCAAGTCGGCTCTGGTTTGCTGGCGGACACTGGAACGAGAATATTGCCGAATTCGAGCATATTGGAATTGGAAGACTGGACCAAGAGGTAGTTTCGACCGGAGAAGTCGTTGACTACATCACAGGGTGCGCCCTTTTTGCGCCTACTTCGGCCTTTGTGGAAACAGGACTCTTGGACGAGGATTTATTCCTCACCTACGAGGAGACAGATTGGTGCTACCGTGCGCAGCGCATCGGTTATAAGTGCCACGTCGTTCCGAATGCAAGGCTATGGCACAAGGTGTCGGCTTCATTCGGCGGTGCCCAGTCGCCCCTTGCCGAATATTTTATGTACAGAAATAGGCTGGTTTGGTCGGATAGGCATGCAAGTGACTCGGCGCGCCGTCTAGTCAAGAAACAGGCTCGCGACTTTTTGGTCGATACATTTTTTCCCATTAAGAGATGCTTCCAACTCGATTCAATTGGACCGAGATCCATCTACTGGGGAATAAGAAATACATTTGCAAAGATCCTGAGTAATATAGATGATCCATTTACTCAAGCGCGACTATACGCCTTGCGGGATTATTTTTTCCGGCGACTCGGCGACTGCCCTGAAGGCGTAAGACGTTTGCGCTCGACAGGCGTTCACGGCGCCTGAATCATATCGACGCCCGCCAGAAGAGAAGAGCGTGCCAACTTCCGCTTTATCGTCCGCGTTGAGATCTGCAGAAGGTCTGGCATGAGAGGGACTAGTGAGGCCGAGCAGTTATGAATCACCTTCGATCACCCACAGTTGAAGGCCGCCATGCGGGGTTTGAAGCTCCAGAGCTTGCGCTTGAGCATCAAGGAATCCAGATGATCATCTCGAGTGAGGGTGAGCCTGCCGAGACCTTGAATGGTCGCGTCCATGAGGCATTCATCGGCGGTTCGCGCGCCGTCTTGTTGACCATGGGGCCCGTGGTCCTCACCCCGAGCGTTACGGCTCTTTTTTTGGCAGCTTTCAGCAAGACCGCTGAAGCGGCGGTGATATCAGGACGCGTGAGCGAGCCTCTGGGCGGCTCATCCAGGCTCCAGTCGGACTACTGGTGGTCTGCGGGGGATGCCGCATGGCGGCGTAATGACCTACTCGACTGGCGGCGAAGCCAGGCCGCGCTTGAACTGGAGCCCTGCCATAGCCCTGCCCTTGATGTCGCGCTGATACCAAGAGTGATCTGGGAGCGGGTGGGCCCTTTTGACTGTCGTTTTCAGGATCACTTAGGCGATCTGGAGTGGTGCATCAGGGTCCGCAAAGCGGGCTACATGCTTTATCACGGACTGAATATCCTTTCCGAAAACCGCCACACCGCAACAATCAGGACCCCGGTGGCTCCTTTTCAAGAGGTGTATTCGACACTCCTCCTTGCGAGACTCCACGCGGCTCCAGCGGGGCTGGCTAGCGTTGCACTTCATAGACTGGCCCACGACGTAATGGCCGAGCTCGAGCGAGTTGAATTCGACGCCGATTACGGGGTGGAGATCAGCTCATTGCGACGCCATGCATGGTATGTGAGGAATCTGCTCATGGCGTTGAGACGCCCCCGGATGCGCTCATCGATCGCAACCACGCTCAGGGCGTTTGGCGCAGCGCTGCGTCCGCCAAAGGCGCCATACTCATGACGACACGCCAGAAGATCTTGCTGGTCACGCCGGGCGTGCCTCACCCGCTCAACAGCGGAGTGAACATTCGTGTTTCCAACATCGCGCGCGCCCTGGCCGAGGTCGGGGAAATCCACCTGCTATCCCTGGCAAACGGTGCTGACCTGGCCGGCTTCGCGGATGCGCAAAATAGCGGCGACGGATGGTGGCAGTTGTACGAGAGCGTGCAGTTGCATCGCCATCCCGCGTGGCGTGCGTTCGAGCCGCAGATTTACACAAGGCGGCTGGCATTTCGACGGTTCGCCACCACGCCGCTGATGTACGAGAGTTATCCGGTCGGCCCCCTGCGCGCGGCGATGCAGGCGAAGGTGGATAGCTTCGATTTGATCTGGGTGGAGCGCTTGTTCGTGGCACACGGTCTTGGCGATTTCGCGACCAGGATGATCGTGGACGTGGACGACCTCGAATCGGTCAAGCTTGCCCGACAGATCGAGAGCGGTGCGATGAATGACCATGCAGCATTGCGTCGCGAGGTCAAGCGTCTTGCGCACTTCGAGCAGGCCGCGGCCAGTAAGTATCGGCGCGTGGCAACCTGCTCGCGCCAAGACGCGGACACGATCAGCCGCGGACGTGACAACGCCTTTGTGTTGCCAAATGGAGTGGACGACGATTTCTTCCGCGGCGAAGCCACTGCTACGCAGGCGCCTCGCCTAGTGTTCGTCGGCACCCTCAATTACCCGCCAAACGCCGATGCAGTTCTTTATTTCTGCCAACAGATCCTGCCGGCCCTTCGCGACCGGATTCCCGATGTGGCTGTCGACATCGTCGGGCGTTCACCACCCGACGCTGTGAAGAACCTGGCTGACGGAAAACACGTATTCGTGCACGCGGACGTGCCTGACGTTGCCTGTTTCGTCCAAGCTGCTGCGTTGTCAATCGTTCCGCTGCGTGTTGGCGGTGGTACGCGATTGAAGATCCTCGAGTCTCTCGCTTTGGGGACGCCTGTCGTGAGCACGACGATCGGCGCAGAGGGTCTGGATCTTCAGCACCAGGAACACCTTCTCCTCGCCGATACACCTTCCGAGTTCGTGGCGGCCATCGTCGCCGTGTTGGATGACGCTGGGCTGCGCCGACGACTCGCGTCACAAGGCCGCGACCGTGTCTCGAAGCTTTATCGGTGGTGCGAAATTCGACGCGGGCTATCGGCAGTAGTTGCCGCCGAGTTGGAAGCGCTCGGCAGCAAGCGAAATTGAGGTAAAGAAGATGGGTGTCGACCTGCTCCCGAAGTTTGCTGCCTGGCTCGAGACGCCTTCGGATGTTGAGATCCTTAACGAATGTGCGCGGGCTTTCATTGAAGACGGCAGGCCGAGGCTTGCATTGCTGTGTCTTGTGGAATCGCTTCGGCAACAACCCACGCAGGAGAAAGCGCTCGCACTTGTCCGCCCCCTGCTGGGTCTCTGTAACCCGGTACCCCCACCAGAGTTGCCCGCCGAAGAAGTGATGGTTTCGGTGCTGATGCGCACCTACAACCGCACGGACGAAATCCGGGAAAGCATCGAAAGCGTGCTTGATCAGACGCTCGAAGACCTTGAGCTTATCGTCATCAACGATCATGGTGATCCCGCGATCGAAGCGATCGTAGCGGGTTATCGCGACCGCCGGATTCGTTACCAAAGATTGGCCAAGAATGCTGGTCAAGGCGGTGCGCTCAACGCGGGTCTGGTGTTGGCAAGAGGGCGCTACGTGGCGTTCCTGGACGATGATGACGTCTATCTGCCAGATCACCTGGCAAACCTTGTCCAGCATCTGGAAGCGCACCCGGAAATCGGCGCCGCATACAGCGGCACTTGGATCTGCAAGGGCGATATGGAGAATGGTCGTTTTATCGAGTCGTCACGCAGGCGGCTACTGGACCCGGATCAGTTTGACGGAGATCGATTTTCCCGGGCAAATTTCATTTCACTTCCAGCGCTGGCTTTTAGACGGAGCCTTCTTCGCCATTCAGGCCTCGTCAATCCGGAGTTGCGTCATAACGAAGACTGGGAGTTTTTTCTTCGAATCTCTGAATCGGCAAAATTCCATCGCATTGGTGGCATCTCCGTCGAGTACCGCCAAAAGGATGACAACATTTCCAGAGACTCGATCCAGATGGACTTTTTCAGCACGTTGATTTTTAGATATTATCATTACGCGCGCTATCGACTTATTCTTCTCTACGAAGCACTTAGGGCAGCCCGGGAAAATGAGGTTCTCGAAGTGTTCGAACGAGGTCTAGCGGACTATGAAAAATACCGGGGAAATCGCCACTGCTTGAGCGTGCTATTTTCTGCAAATCTATGGCTGACTCAACGGGGCTTAGCGGGCCTCGATCAAAAGTTATTGCATGACAATTTTTCTATTTCCGCCTGGGATTCGATCTCGTCCCTTTTCCGCGCCAGACAGTATCGTCGAGCCGGGGCACTTCTGCCCGCCATGGCGCGAAAGGTTCTCAACCGCGTAAGGATCAACCAGAAAACACATCGCTGATGCATCGTCAGTGTGCGCGCATTTGAGTATCCGGATCGATACTGAGACCTACATCATGAACCCTACAGCGCGAGTCATCGCCTTCCATCTTCCCCAATTTCACCCCACGCCGGAGAACGATCTATGGTGGGGGAAGGGTTTTACCGAGTGGACAAACGTAGCCAAGGCCAAACCTCTTTACGCCGGACACTATCAACCTCACGTCCCAGCCGATATAGGATTTTACGATCTTCGTGTTCCAGAAACGCGACAGGCACAGGCGGACATGGCTCGCACATATGGGATCGAGGCGTTCTGCTATTACCACTACTGGTTCGGCGGTCGTCGTTTGCTCGAGCGACCATTTAACGAGATTTTGCGTTCTGGCGAGCCAGACTTCCCCTTCTGCCTATGCTGGGCTAACGCGACTTGGTCCGGTATCTGGCATGGCAACCCTGGCCGAATCCTGATGGAACAAACCTACCCGGGGCGTGAGGATTACGAAGCGCATTTTGCGGAGTTGCTCCCCGCATTTCTTGATCCGCGCTACCTCACCGTGGACGGGAAGCCCCTCTTCATCATCTACAAGCCACGCGATGTGCCGGGTGTCGCGTTAGTGGCTGAACAGTTTCGCAATATGGCCGAACGTGCGGGCCTGCCCGGGATATACCTCGTTGGCGTGGCACATCGGGACAACTGGAAGCCGATGGAGCATGGCTTTGACGCATCGATTGTGCAAAATCTTCCGGGCCTGACAGGCCAGATACCGTGGCGACATCCGTTGCTGAAGCTAAGAGCGAAGCTCGGGAAGCACCGTTTGACAATTTACGACTACGAGGACCTGGTCGACAGCTTCATTCCCGGCACCACACGCCAGCTTGAGCAGTTACCCTGCTTGATTCCCGGCTGGGACAACACACCTCGTAGTGGAATGAATGGCCTCGTGATGGAGGGTTCGACGCCAGAGCTCTTCCGCAGAAGCATCAGACAGGCACTAGAGAACGTAGCTGGCAAACCCCCTGAGCACCGGCTCGTGTTACTGAAATCCTGGAACGAATGGGCTGAAGGTAACCACATGGAACCTGACCTTCGTGACGGCCATGCCTACCTTGAGACCCTGCGTGGCGAATTGCGTGAGTTTGGAGTCAAACCTTGAATCTGCGACTGTCTCGAGGAAGGAAAGCGCCTGAGCGCCCGCGCGCCATTGTGAAGCTCACGGTGATCGCGCTGGCGGCATCTATGACTTGGGGGTGTTCGCCAGATCCAGTTGAAGGCACCCAGTTCGTCGACGTCACGGCGGGGTCCAACCTCGAAGGTTCGCGAGGCATGACGCACGGGGTAGCCTGGGGCGACGCCGACGGAGACGGCCTTCCCGACCTGTACCTGACCAACCACCTGAACCGCCCCCAACTGCTGCGCAACGCCGGCGGTGGGCGCTTCGAGGATGTCACACAGCACTGGTTCAGTACCGATTACACGGGCGACGACAGCCACGGCGCCGCGTGGGCCGACCTGGACAACGATGGTCGGCAGGACCTGGTTCAGCTCACCGGCGCCAAGATGGGCGTGGGCGAAGAACCCAAGCGCCTGTTCCTCAACCGAGGCGGGCGCTTTGAAGAGGTGGCCGCGGCACGGGGCGTGAACAACCCCCTGGGGCGCACCCGCATGCCGCTGTGGCTCGACGTGGACGGCGACGGCAAGCTCGACCTGATTCAGGGCGCCGAGACGCGTTTCGACAAGGTCGAGCCACCTTTCACCTTCCTGCAACGAGGCAGCCGCTTCGAGGAAACGCTGCAGGCGCTCGCGTTCCGGGCCCGCACCGTTCCCTTCTGCATCGTCACCGCGCTCGACAACGACGCGCATCCCGAGGTCGTCTGCCGGGTAGCCGGCAACAACCTGTCGGCACAGATCTTCAGCACGCGCACCCAGCCCGCACAGGAGCTTGACCTGCTGCCGGTGTCGGCGTTCGAGGACATCGCCGCGGGCGATTTCGACAACGACGGCAACATCGACCTCTTCCTGGCTCGCCGCAACCCGTCGGGCAAGGTGGCGTTCGGGCGGCCGGACGACAAGACGCTGATCGCCGACCTGACGGTGAAGGAGGCAGAGACCGCCCAAGCCACGACGTTCTCGTTCCGCGCCACGGGCAAGCTCAAACTGGTGGTGGCGCCGAAACTGCCGCCTGGGCTGATGAGCCTGCAGAGCATTCGCCTGGGGGCGCGGGGCCAGCCGCCCGCGGGGCTGGAGTTCGTGCTCGACCCGGCAGCGCCTGATTTCGCGGGGCTGGCTACGGGCACCGCCGAACGCCCCGAATTGCGTATCGGTTTCGAGGCGCCAGACCGCTGGCGCGTGGCGCTGGTCGGCCCTGGCACCAGCCCGGAGGGGCACAACCGCAATGTGCAAGTGCAGTTGTCGATTGCGGCGGAACAGGCCCTTTCTGACGTGAAGGCCGAAGGCGATGCCGAACGCGCCGAACAGGCTCCGCAGCGCCTGTTCATGAACCGCGACGGCAAGCTGGTCGAGGAGAGCGACAAGCGCGGCATCAACAAGACGCCGATCGCCGCCATGAATGTGGTCGCTGCGGACTTCAACAACGACATGTTGCTCGACTTGTTCATCCTGGACTCGGGCGAAGTCGGCATGCACGGCAGCCAGTTGCTGATCAATCAGGGGGACGGTGAGTTCGAGGCGCAACCCCTCGGCAACGGCGTGGCCCTGCCGCGCGCGGGCGTGGGCGACAGCGTGACGACAGCGGATTTCGACGGCGACGGCTTCATCGACCTTCTCGTCGCCACCGGCGGCAGCATGGGGCGCAGCCTCGGGCTGCCCTCGGACCACGGCGCCTACGGGCTGCTGCGCAACACCGGTAACAGCAACCGCTGGTTGCAGATCGACCTGCAGGGCACGCGCTCGAACCGCGACGGCATCGGCGCCCGCGTGCTGGTGACCGCCGACGGCGTCACGCAGACCCGCGTGCAGGATGGCGGCATCCACCATCGCAGCCAGAACCACAGCCGTCTGCATTTTGGTCTTGGCAAGCACGCTCAAGCCGAGCGCGTGGTCGTGCAATGGCCGAGCGGTGCCCGCCAGGAATTGACCAATATCGGGACCAATCAGGTCCTGCGCATTACCGAACCCACGAATTGAGCCTGCAGCAAGGATCCTGAACATGCTTTTCTGGCCGAAGAAGAAGCCGAGTTACGAACGCGCGATGGACTGGTTCAAGGCAAACATGGTGCCCGGCCAGGGCATCATCGTGCACACCAAGCAGAAGGTGCCTTACCCCGAGGTCACCGGTTACTACATCCCCACCCTGTACCAGTGGGGCGAAACCGAGCTCGCCCGCACCTGCACGCGCTGGCTGCTGTCGATCCAGTTGCCGGATGGCGCCTTCCCCGCCCCGGACGGTGTGCCGTACACCTTCGACACCGCGCAGATCATGCGCGGCCTGTGCGCGGCGATCGACGACGTGCCGGGCGCGCGGGAGTCCCTGCACCGCGCCAGTGACTGGATGCTGACCCAGGTGGCCGAGGACGGCCGGCTGATGACGCCCTCGACCGAGCTATGGACCGGCATCGCCAGCGACCTGATCCACACCTACGCCCTGCCTCCGCTGGCCGAGGCCGGCCGGCTGCTGGGCGAGCCGAGGTACACCGAAGCCGCGCGCTTCGTGCTCGAGTACTACAAGAAGCAGCCCGACCTGGTGCCCTTCAACCGCCTGACGCACTTCCACGCCTATGCGATGGAGGCGCTGTGCGAGATGGGCGAACTGGAACTCGCCGGGCAGGGCATGGCCGATGTGGAGCGCGCCCAGCGCGCCGACGGCAGCATCCCCGCCTACCTGGACGTGAGCTGGGTCTGCTCGACCGGCATGGCGCAGTACGCGATCGTCTGGTACACCCTGGGCAAGCGCGAACCGGCTGACCGCGCCATGGCCTATCTGGAGAAGATCCAGAACAAGTCGGGCGGATTCAACGGCAGTTATGGGGACGGGGCGAAGTACATCTCGGGGGCCGAGATCAGTTGGGCGGTCAAATACTTCCTCGATGCCTGGCGGCTGAAGCAGGCGGGAGACGGCAAGCATGCTTAAGGTTTTGACCGTATTCGGCACCCGGCCGGAGGCCATCAAGATGGCGCCGCTGATCGCCGAGCTTGAGCGGCATTCGGGCCTGATCGACAACCGCAACTGCCTCACCGGCCAGCACAAGGACATGGTCGCGCCGCTGACCGACCTGTTCGGCATCCGCGTCGATTACGACCTGCAGTTGATGCGCGAGAACCAGACGCTCGAGCACATCACCGTCGCGGTGCTGCAGGAGGTCGGCCGCATCCTGCGCGCCGAGCCTTTCGACCTGGTGCTGGTGCAGGGCGACACCACCACCTCGATGGCGGCGGCGCTCGCTGCCTTCTATGCCGGCGTGCGCGTGGGCCACGTGGAGGCCGGGCTGCGGACCTTCGACAAGCACAACCCGTATCCGGAAGAATCCAACCGCAAGATGATCGATGCGGTGGCCGACGTCTTCTTCCCGCACACCGAGATGGCCAAGAGCCATCTGTTGAACGAAGGCATCCCGGAAGCGCAGATCGAGGTCACCGGCAACACGGTGATCGACGCCCTGCTCGATGTCTCGAACCGCCCGTTCAGCTTTGCCGGCAGCGTGCTCGACACCCTGCCCTTCGATTCGAAGCGCATCGTGCTGGTCACGGCGCACCGCCGCGAGAGCTTTGGCGAGCCTTTCGAGTCACTGTGCCGCGGCCTGCGCGAGCTGGCACTCAAGTACCGCGACGAGATCGTGCTGGTGTATCCGGTGCACCGGAACCCCAACGTGCGCGCGGTGGTGAACGACGCCCTGGCCGGACTTGCCAACGTGCTGCTGATCGACCCGCTGGACTACATGCCGCTGGTGCACCTGATGAAACGCGCCTACATGGTGCTGACCGACTCCGGCGGCCTGCAGGAAGAAGCGCCCAGCCTGGGCAAGCCGGTGCTGGTGATGCGCAAGGTCACCGAGCGCCCCGAGGGTGTCGCGGCCGGCACGGTCCGGGTCATCGGCACCGATGCCGCCACCATCGTGGCCGAGGCCTCGCGCCTGCTCGACGACGCGGACGCCTACCATGCGATGGCGTCGAAGGTGAATCCGTATGGCGACGGCACCGCCAGCCAGCGCATCGTGCGCCGCATCCTGGCCGACGCGGAACGTGGCAAGCAATGAGCGCTAGTGCATCGATGGCCGCACCGCGGGTGAGCATCGTGATGCCCACCTACAAGCGGGCGCACCTGCTGGGCGGGGCGATCGAGAACGTGCTGGCGCAGTCGTTCCGCGACTTCGAGCTGATCGTGGTCGACGACAACTCGCCCGATGACACGCCCCAGGTGCTCGCCCGCTTCGACGACCCGCGCATCCGCTACGTGCGCAACGACCCCAACCTGCGCCTGCCGCGCGCGCTCAACCGCGGCTTTGCGCTGGCGCGTGGGCAGTACCTGACGTGGACCTCGGACGACAACTTCTTCGCCGACACCGCGATTGAGCGCATGGTGCAAGTGCTGGACCGCGGCGACTGCGACCTGGTGTATGCGGACTACTACATGTTTGCCGAGGTCGACGCCGCGGGCCGGCCCACCGACGCCAAGCACGACCGCCTGCCCGCCTCGCTGCAACTGGACAAGGGCAACCACATCGGCGCCTGCTTCCTGTACACGCGGCGCGCCTACGAGGCGGTCGGCGACTACGACCCGGAGCTGTTCCTGGTCGAGGACTACGACTACTTCATCCGCATCGCCGCGCAGTTCAAGGCCTGCCACATCGCCGAGCCGCTGTACTACTTCCGCCGTGACGACGACACGCTGTATCTGTCGCGCTTTGCCGAGGTGAAGGCCTCGGACGTGCTGGTGCGCTACAAGAACGGGCTGATCGACGAGAACCAGCTCGTCGACGGAATGGTCGCGCTGCTGGCACGTAACCCGGCGGGCCTGAAGAACCGCACGCTCGGCGGCCTGCACGGGTTCTTGAAGAAGCACTCGTACCGCCTGTCGCAATTGCACGAGAAACTGATGCGCGACTACCTGTCGCGCCAGCTCCGGCCGCGCACGGCGGCAGTCCTCGCACGATACAAGGCCGGCCAGCTCTCCTTTGGGCAGGCACGTGATGCGTTGCGCGAATTGATGCAAGGCCTGGGCGCAATCGAATACCGGACAAGTCCATGAAGCTGATCGACGATCTAATCACCGCCTTCCAGGGCCCGGCGCAGGCCCGCGCCGCCCATCGCCAAGCCCTGCTGCGGCAACCCAGCGTCGCCCGCGGGGTCGAGATCCTGCGCGCCCACACCCAGGCCGACGAGAGCGACACCGAATCGCCCATCTTTCTGCTGTCGGCCGGCTGGCGCTCGGGCTCGACCATGCTGCAGCGCCTGATCATGTCCGACTCGCGCGTGCTGATCTGGGGCGAGCCCTATGACGAATGCGGCACCATCCAGGCCCTGGCCGCGGGCATGAAGGCGTTCCGTGAGGGCTGGCCGCCCGCCGATTATTTCTACGATGGCAGCGCGCCGCAGGATCTGTCGGGCGAATGGATCGCCAACCTGTTCCCGGGGCTGCAGGATCTGCGCCGCGCGCACCGCGCGTTCTTCGACACGCTGTTCGCCGAGCCCGCGCGCCGTGCGGGCGCCGAGCGCTGGGGGATCAAGGAAGTGCGGCTGACGGCCGAGCACGCGCATTATCTGAAGTGGCTGTATCCGAAGGCGCGCTTTCTGCTGCTGTACCGCAATCCGCTCGAGGCCTATCGCTCGTACGCCCGTTATGGTCGGAGCTGGTATGACGTGTTTCCGGATCGGCCGGTGTTTACGCCCGGAGAATTCGGCGCGCACTGGCGCGACTTGATGGCCGGCTATCTGCAGGAGGCGAGGCGCCTCGATGGCCTTTTGGTCCGTTACGAAGACCTGGTCGGCAAGGCGCCGCCGCTGGACGAGCTGGACGCCTACCTCGAGACCCGGGTTGATCGCTCGGTGCTGAGCAACAAGGTGGGCAGCTCGGAACGCGGCGGCGCCAAGGTGGGGGTGAATGCCCTCGAACGCTGGCTGCTCCGGCGGGCGGTATCGCCGACGGCTGCAGGCCTTGGATATCAACTCTAAGTGAGCATGCTGATCTCGATCGTCATTCCGGCGTTCAACAGGCCCGAACTCCTGCTGGAGGCTGCCCGCAGCATCGCGGCGCAGACAAGCTCCAACTTTGAAGTCGTTGTCGTGGACAACGGATCGACACCGCCCATCTCGGCCGAAATGCTCGAAAGCGTCCTGGGCGATCGCGTGCGATTGTGTCGATATGAATCGCCCCTCGGTGTTCCGCGCGCCAAGAATACGGGCGTAAGAGCCGCGCGGGGTGAGGTCATCCTGCTACTGGACGATGATGACCTGCTCACACCCAATGCCGTCGAAACGCTCTCGACGGCTTTTGCTGACCATCCTGAGCTCGACTGCATCTTCCTTGGCGTACGCCCGTTTGGCGCCTACGCGGATGGGCCCGCAAAGAATCGACTCGTCGCCTTGGACAAGGTCATTTCGCGAACCATGCCTCGACTCGCCGACGGACTCTATCTATTTGGCGACGACATCTTCGCAGCGTTACTGGACACGGTGCCGATCGACTTCCAGCGCCCTGCAGCGCGCCGAAGCGCCTGGAACATCATCGGCGGTTTCGACGAGAACTGCCTTTTCAGCGAGTCGGCGTGGGCGGTAAGGGCTGCATCGATCGCAACAATCGCGCTCACGCGTGAATCGCTCACCGAATGGCGTATTCATGGCAACAACTTCGGCTGGCCGGCGAACATGACGTTGGAGGATATCCGGCGACGTCAGGTAGACAACGGGCTTAGCTCGGCGCGCAGCCTGATGAGCAGCTTCGACCAGGAGAGGGCGGAGTGGGCCCTTCGCGCATCGGCGGCCAGGAAGATGCTGGCAGATCAACTTTTCGACAAGGCCTATTACTTGGTCGATAGAGACAGACGGGAAGGGCTTGTCGCACTGCTTTCGTCCCTGCGACTGGCGCCGGGCCTCCGGCACCTGAAGCTGGCACTCAAATATTGCCTGCCAGGCTTCTGACGCGTGAGTACTTGCATGAGCATCGACCATCTGGAGCGGCGCTGGGATTTCGTGGCATCCGCGATACCTGGCTGGCTTCACCGCATGCGCCTCAGGAGTCTTGCCCGCAACGTATGCGCCAGGCCGCGGCGTGTCGAAATTGTTGCGGCAACACCAAGGCCTGAGTGGGTAGCCTATTTCGTCTATTTGCCCGACGGAAATCTGACCGCGGCGCATCGTTACACCCTGCAGCGCCTGCGCGACCTCGAGCTTCCTATCCTCGTTGTCTGCGCCACGAAAGAGCCTTCACACGTGCCTGATGAGTTACGCCGTTTCGCTCAGGCGCTGTACTGGAAGGAGCTCCATGGCTATGACTTTTCCGCGTATGCGATAGCCGCTTCCATCATTGCGGACAAGTCGCCGGGTGCCAGCGTACTGTTCTTGAACGACTCCATATTTGGCCCCTTCGTTGATTTACGCGAACAAGCATTCCGATCGCCATGGGACTTTACGGGCTTTACCGCTTCGGCCATGGTCGAAAACCATGTGCAGAGCTATGCCTTCGTGATCAAGCACATCTCGCCCGGACGCCTGCGGGGGCTTTGGCCGGTTTTCTTTCCCTTCTTTGCTCTGAAGCATCGAGATGCTGCGATCCTTTGCCAGGAAACCCGCCTGTCACGGATCGCATCCGCGCACATGTCTGTCGGCGCACATTGGTACGGCAGTGGCGAGAACGTGATCAATCCTGTCCTCGAAGAACCTTTCAGCCTCCTGCAGGCGGGCTTTCCTTTCATGAAGAAATCGCTTGTTGGCAAACAGGCCCACTTCAACAAGGATGACCTCGCGAGCGCGTTTCTCGAGAAGAACTCGCATCCGATAGAGGGGCGCTGACGTGAGTGTTGAATCTTCCATCTGCTCGATCATCGTCTGCACTTATCAGCGCGCCGAATCGCTCCGCGACACACTCGATGCGCTCAGACAGCTTTGTGTGCCTCCAGGCCATGACCTGGAGGTGATCGTGGTGGACAACAACTCCTCCGACCATACCCGCGCAGTCGTCGAAGCCTGCCAGGCCGAGTGGTCCGCACTGCGGTACGAGTTCGAGCCTGCGCAGGGCCTGTCGCATGCGCGCAACCACGGCATTCGAGCGGCACGCGGCGAGGTCCTCCTGTTCACCGATGATGATGTCTTGCCCGCAACGGATTGGCTGGAACAGACTTTGGAGGGACTCGAGCGCTATCAGGCGGACGCCTGCGGTGGCTACATCGCTCCCATCTGGGAGGCCCCACCCCCGGCCTGGCTGACCGAGCGCTTCTACGGTTTTCTGGCCGTGCGCACCGACCGCGAGGACGACTACCCGATCGACTCGCCCTCGCTCGCCCCCTTCGGCGCGAACATGGCGTTTCGCCGGCAGGTGTTCGACAAGGTGGGACTGTTCGACACCGAGCGCGGCCGCAAGGGCAAGGTTCTCGCGAGCGGCGAGGATGGCGAGATGTTCGAGCGCATTCTCGCGGCGGGGCTGAAGGCCGTGTTCCTGGGCAAGTCGCGTGTTCGTCACAAGGTCGAGGCTTTCCGCATGACGAAGGCCTACATCCGGCGCTGGCGCCGGCAGACGAGCCGCAATCTCGCCCTCAGCAAGGGGATGCCCGGCAGTCGCCGGATCTTCAACATTCCGCTGTATCTTTTCCCGCAATTCCTGCGGGCCGTCTGGCGCATGGTCGGCGCGCGTCTGGCTGCGCCGGCGGACGAAGCCTTCAACCGCGAGATCATCGTGTTTCACTTCATTGGCACCTTCGAGGGCTTGTTCAAGGCCCATACCTCGCGACGCGCATGCCCCTGATGCCATGAAGACTGCCACCACGAATCCGCGCACGCTGACCGTCCTGATCTGCACGCACAACCGGGTGGATCTGTTGAGCCGCGTCATTCATTCGCTCAATGCGGCCCGCCTGCCCGCCGGATGGAAGACGCGCCTGTTCGTGGTGGCCAATGCCTGCTCCGACGGCACGCATGCGTTTCTGGACGATTACGCCCGCCACGGCCACCCGCTGCCATTGCAGTGGATCGCCGAGCCGACGTCGGGCAAGTCCCACGCGCTGAATCGGGCGTTGCCCATGCTCGAGGATGCGCTGGTGGCCTTCGTCGACGACGACCACCGGGTTCACGAGGACTACCTGCTCGAAGTGGCGAGCGCCGCCGAGCGCTGGCCGGAGGCGGGCCTGATCTGCGGCCGCATCCTGCCCGACTGGGACGGCAGCGAGCCGCACTGGGTACACGAGGAAGGCCCCTACCGTATCTACCCGCTGCCCGTCCCGCGCTACGACCAGGGCGACGCGCCCTTCGAGATCGACCCCGATGGGCCGATTCCCGGGGGCGGAAACCTTGCCGTGCGTCTCGAGGCGATTGCGGCCACCGGCCCCTTCGCCATCGAACTCGGCCCAACTGGACACGACCTGGGTGGCTCGGAGGACGCGGACTGGATCCTGCGCGCGCTGCGTACCGGCGCCCGCCTGCAGTACGCGCCGGACATGGTCCAGTACCACTACGTCGACAACGAGCGCCTGACGCTGAGCTACGTCGCGCGCAAGGGCTTCCAGCGTTCGCGCTCGGTCACCCGGGTGCGCTCGGAACACGATGCGGTGCCACGCTACATGTGGCGCAAGGTTGCAACCTACGGCCTGCAACTGGCCTTTTCGCTGAACATGCAGGCGCGACGCTTCTATCTGGTACGGCTCGCATCGGCGCTGGGAGAAGTGTCCGGCATCCGCGACCAGACACGGCGCAAGCGTCAGCGCGCCGCGCTGCCGCTGCTGGCTCAGGACTGGGCGAGTTGGGGCGTACTGGCGTTTGGTCTGACGGCGTTGACCGTTGCCGGCGTGATCGGGCGACAGTGGCTGGGCGAGGCCCTGCTGGCTGCTGCGTTGGTTGCGCTACCGCTCACGCTCGCGCTGCTGGCCAAGTCGGTGCGGGACTTCTCGCGCACCGGTCCCAAGCTGCAGGAAGAGATCGTGCAGCGCTACAGCCGCTACGTGATCTATGCGCTCGGCCGCCTCGCCCTGTTCGCTTTCGTGATTGCAAGCTTCCTGGGTTTTCCGGGCGGCATGCTGTGGCTTGCCGCAAGCGACACGCTCGGCCTCGATTCGCCCGCCTGGGGGACCGCGCTAGGCGCGGCGCTGAGTCTGGCGCTGGCAACCGTGTATACCGCCTGTCGCGCACTGGCGCTGAACCCGGGCCTGATCATCGCTTCATGGTCGTACCGCACGGCCCGCGTGCACCGGCTGTGGCGTGCACTGTCGCCCCGCGGCCTGAACCTGATCGCCGGCGCGCTCGTCGCGGGCGCATCCCTGACGGTGCTGGCGCTGGCGGCCCTGCGCGCGCGCGCAGGCGCCCTCCCCGAAGCGGTTGCCCTGGTGCTGGCCAGCCTCGGCTACCTGAGCCTCGTGGTGTTCGCGATTCGCGAACCGGTGGCGATTGCGCGCCCGACCGCGCGGCCAGGCCGCCCCAACCTGCTGATGATTGGCAGCGACACGCTTCGCGCAGATCGAATCGGCGCAGTCCGAAACGGCAGCTCGCTGACCCCGAACATCGATCAGCTCGCAGCCCTGGGCACGCGCTTCACGAGTTGCTATGTGCCTTGCGCGCGCACCGCTCCAAGCCTGATCTCGATGCTGACCGGCACCTGGCCGCATCATCACGGCGTACGGGACAACTTCGTCGCCGACGCCGACAAGGCGCTCGCTTGCCCCACACTGCCCAAGGTGCTGCGCCAGTTGGGTTACCGCAATGCGGCCGTATCGGACTGGTGTGGCGCGGACCTGGGCAAGTTCGACTTTGGCTTCGACATCCGCGACCTTCCAGATGACCAGTGGAACCTCAAGTACCTGATCCGCCAGGGCCCGAAGGACATCCGGCTATTCCTGTCGCTGTTCCTGCACAACCGCATTGGCCGCCTGTTGCTGCCGGAGTTGTACTACCTGGGGGGCGTGCCGCTCACGTCCCAGCTCGGCCAGCGCGGCCGGCACATGGTGTCCCGCCTGGCCGCCAGCGGCGAGCCCTTCTTCCTGAACCTGTTCTATTCGACCACTCACCCGCCCTTCGCCTCGGAGTATCCGTACTACGTTCGCTATGCCGAGCCGGGCTACAAGGGCGAATCCAAGTTCGCCATGGCCCGGCTGACCGAGCCTTTCGAAATCATCCGCCGCCAGGGCGAGCCACGCGAAGAGTTCGACCTTGACCAGATCCTCGCCCTCTACGACGGCTGCGTGGCGCAGTTCGACGATGAGGTCGGCAGGATGATCCGGCATCTGGAAGCCAGCGGGTTGCTGCAGGACACATTGGTTGTGCTGTACAGCGACCACGGGATGGAGTTTTTCGAGCACGGCACCTGGGGCCAGGGCAATTCGGCGCTGGGCGATTTCAGCGCCCGGGTACCCCTGATCATGGCGGGCCCCCACCTGCCGGCGGGGCAACGCGTCGACCAGGTGGTACGCACGGTGGACCTGATGCCGACCCTGCTCGACCTGCTCGACGCCCCGTCGGTGAAATGCGACGGGAGCTCGCTACGGCCCGCCATCGACGACCCTCTGCACGATCTGCAGTTGAACGCCTTCAACGAGACCGGCATCTGGGTGGCGAACGTGCCCGGCCTGCCGGAAGGGCACCTGAGCTACCCGGACCTGCTGCAACTGCTGGACGTGCCCGACGACAGCACCGGCACATTGTCGGTCAAGGAGTCCTACCGGGAGCCCACGCTACGCGCCAAAGACCGCATGATGCGCGACGGCCGCTGGAAGCTGGTGTATCAGCCCCTGGAAAACGGGGTGCGCCTGTCGCTCTACGACGTGGTTAACGACCCGGGCTGCACCATCAACCTCTCAGCCCAGCATGCGGACGTGGTAGCGCGCCTGTATCCGGAACTGCTGGCCTGGATGCGCAGCGACTCGGCGCTGTATGCCGGCAATCACTGCCCGCTCCCGCTCTGAAACGACTCGCGCCAGCGCTCCTGGATTTCGTCGGGAGGACAGAAACGGCATTTCAACTCCGAGTCGGCCTGCCCCTCCTGAGCGCTTGCCGAATTCGATTCGGCAGGCGGCGCCGAATTCGGACTTTCCGTCGTCTGCGAAGCAGCGTTGTCTGCTGAATCTGGGCGCGACAGATCCCCTTCATTTCCTCGCGCTGGCGACGGCTCCTCGTTGAGTTTTGCTCTTCCGGCTGCGTCGGGCTCGGCTTTCTGGACCCGAGCGACTGGCGCCGGGTACGGAAGCTTTCCGCCATATTTGACGTAGGCCTGTTGCAACAACTTATTGGAAGGTAGGCACCGCAGCCCCTTGGTTGCAGTCTCGAGCGCTTCTGCCTTGAGCCCATTCGCGGCGTACGAGCGCGCAAGATCGAGATAGGCTTTCGGGCGGTTGGGGTCGAGCTGGATGGTTCTTACGTAGTCCTGCCACGCAGCGGTAGCCTGTCCGGACAAGGTCAGAGCATGCGCTCTCTGCATGTGCACGTCTGCCATTAAAGGATGCGTCGCCCCAGGGTTGTGTCCGATCACATAGCTGAAATCTCCGACGGCCTCCTGCAGCCAGAACTTGGGCGGATATTTGGGATCTTTTTTGTAATACCGATCCATGTTGGCCAGGCCGTACTGCCAATGATTCAGTCCGGACAACCCCTTGGCTGTCGACCCTGCCAGTCCCACGCAATACGCTTGCGGAGTCGCGCTCTCGGCCCCCGCACGAGCTTCGGGCGGGGTTGCTGACTGAGCACTTGCGACTGAAGAAAACCATCCCAACTGCGCAAGCGTGAGGACGAGCCCCACCCACTGCGCTTTCCAGACGCGTGCCGATGACACAGGCTTTCGATGCAATTTCATGGGCCACTCCATTTCTGCCGTTTCATCGAATCGACCAACCGCATTGACCGGTCACGACATTCGAAGACATCTCAAGTCGACAACTGTGAGGTTCGGGCTGCCACGGCTTCCCAGCTCAACGACTCCCGCGCACGACGCAGCCCCTCGCCGGCCAGTCTATTGCGTTTTTCCTCAGCCGTGAGGAGCTCCCGCAGCGTCGCGGCAACTGCAGCCGGGTCGGCGCCGTCGACGCATCGCCCGGTGAGCCCGTCGAGCACTGCGGAACCCACCCCGCCCGCGACCCCCGCAAGGGCCGCCTTGCCACAGGCGGCTGCCTCGAGGAAAACGATGCCGAAACCTTCCGTATCACCGGCGATTTCACGGTTGGCCAGCACAAAAAGATCACTGGCGTTGTACCACCGCGGCAGCTCTTCCATGGGGACATGGCCCAACTGATGCACCCGTGATGCAACACCGTTGTCGATGGCGAGTTGTCTGAGATAGGCCTCGTCCTCGCCAATGCCGATGATCGCGTAGTGGACGTCGAGCCCTGACTCGAGTAGCCCAGGTAGGCCGCGGATGACGGTGTCGAAGCCCTTGCGCCGGCTCAACCGGCCGACCGACAGAATCAGCCGGGCGCCAGACGCCAGCCCGAGCCGCTCACGCAGATCTTCAAACGGCAGTCCGGGTCGAAAACGCCCGATGTCGACCCCGGGGTGAATGATCTTGATCCGTTCCTGCTGCACTCCCATGCCGATGAGCGTCTGCTGCGTGAAGTCGCTATTGGCGATGACGGTGTTGGCGTGGCGAAGCGCAAAGCACATCGCCTTGAACTTGTTGCCCCTGCCCCAGCCGGTGAGTTCCTCGCCGTGCGCGTAGATCACCACCGGCCGGAAGGTGAGGCGCGCCACCAGCCACGCGACGAGGCCTTCCGGTAGCGCACGGCCGGCATGGATGGCGTCGAAGCGGTGAGTCAGCGCCAGCCCCAGGGACGTGAAGAAGAACCTGAGGTACATCAGCAGCGATTCCGGCTTGAGCCAGGGCACACGTTTGAGCGACAGGCGATGGATGGAGTTGGGGTGGTCGCGATCGTATTCCGCCGCCCCCGGCACATCGGCCGTGACGATATGGATTTCCTTACCGCCCAGGCGACGGTAAACCTCGTCGAACCAGACGGCCGTGCCACCCTTTGTGGGCAGGAAGAGTTCGGTGAGGACGAGATAGCGTTTGTGCATGCGTGGTTTCCAGGAGCGCGAGGCTCATGCTAGCAGCCGGCTCGAGTGCCGGCTGTGGATGGGGTCACTGCCCCGGCCAGCCGTGCTGCGAGCGGAAGCAGAAAGTACAAGCCGCACAGCTTGAGTGGACGCGAAAGCGTGGCTTCGGCGCGCAGGCGGCGCAGGAAGATGGCGCTGCGCGCACCCAAGCCGTGCAGGTGCAGGGAGTGCCGGGCGTCGTCGAACGTAGCGATGAGTTGTTCCGTGCTGATGAAGCACACCCCGGGGTGGCGCTCGAGCACACCACGCAGCGCACGGGCGAGCTCGGCCAGGGCCAAGCCTTCGCCGGCCGCGTCGATGAAATTTTCGCGATGTGTCTCGAGCAGCGTCGGCCGCCCCAAGGCCGTGCGTTCGGCCACCGCTTGCCACACCTGCTCGGCACGATGACCGCGAATGGGCTCGAAGTAGGCGTCGCGCACCACGTACCGCACGCCACTCGCCCCAGCCTCGCCATTGACGATATGCCGCGCGGCAGGCGTCAGGCCGCCATCAGCGGCGCGCCCCTCGTACTTACGACCGCAGGTGACCACGCATCGCACCCTGCTGGCCGCCCACGCACGCTCCACGGCCTCGGTCCAGACGAAGGTGTTGGGCACCGCCACCGACGGCGCATCACCGAAGACTTGGCGGAACAGCGCAGCCTCCTCCACGACGGCGGCGCGGATCTCCGATTCTGGGATGGGGCGGCTCGGTAGCACCGAAGCATCGACCCAGCGGCTCTGCAACGCCGACGGCAATGCCTCGCTGCGCGCATTGGGATCGGCCAGCCATGCGCGCAAAGCGGCGTCTTCACGCGCGCGATCGAGCAGCGATGGCGGCCAGCAATGCTCGAGGCCGTGGCGCTGCAGTGCGAACACGCCCGCAGCGCAGCCCTGCTTCAGCGCCCGCACGATGGGGGCGTATTGGGGTTCGTCGAGCGTACTGCGGTGGTAGAGGCGGCAGTCGTCGGCAAGGATGGCTGCACCGTCCGGGTTGCCAAGGACGACGCCCAGCGTCATCACCGCAGGCTGGCCGTGGGTATCGCGAACATTGGCGAGCACGGAAGCGATCCGCTCCAGCGCCTGTGCATCCGAAGCCGGCCCGGGACCCCAGTCGTCGCTCTCCACGATCACAACCGGATGCGCGAGCATGGGCTCACGCCACAGCGCCCGCAGTATCACTGTCTGCCTGGATAACAACGCGACCGTGAGCACCAGCCACGCCAGCAGCGCGACAACGGCCCACGTCATCGCACCACCTGCCACCGACGCGCGCAGCATCTGCGTCCAGCGTTACACGTGATGCGCTCGGCACTTGATGTAAGAGACATGGGCTAACATGACTGCCGATTTGATGACTTCCGGCATTTTAGAGCGATGACGACACGACGAGTACTTTGCGGTTGGGTGAATTTCGAAGAACGTGTTGCATCGCACGATGCGCTGGCTGCGATGTTGGCGGAAGAAGGGCTGGGCCTGCGCGACGTCCAGGTGCAGGCCAGCGAGATCGGCATGATCGCGAGCACACAGCCAGCCTGCGCAAGCGCGACGGACCTTGGCGCGGGGTGCATGGCCGTCGTGCTCGGGCGACCGCGCTGGCCCGACGCCGCGCTGCGCGCACGCGCTGAATCCGAAGGGCATGCCGCGGCCGCCCTCGTCGCCTGGCGCGAACAGGGCGAGGATCTGCCCACCGCCATGCAGGGCAATTTCGCACTCGTGCTGATCGACTCCCGCCAACGCCGCGTGCTGCTCGCGATCGATCGCACCGGCACCGAGCGGCTGTGCTTTGCGCGCGTGGGCGGGGCACTGGTGTTCTCGACCAGCGCCCGCGCCATCGCCCGTCACCCGCTGGTCGCCGCACCCGTCAACCGGCAGGCGCTGTACGAGTATCTCTACTGCCACATGGTCCCCAGCCCCGACACCGCCTTCGCCGGGGTCGATAAGCTGTTGCCGGCAGAATGCGCAAGCTTTACCGGCGGCGCACCAACAGGGCGCTTCTACTGGCAACTGGCCTACGACACGAGCGGCGCCGGCGATGAGCCCGCCCTGCGCCAGCGCTTTCTGGAACTGACCGAGCAGGCCGTCGCGCGCCAGGTCGATGCCGCCCACCCGACCGGGGCGTTTCTCTCCGGTGGCACCGACAGCTCGACCGTGAGCGGCATGCTGGGGAAGGTCAGCGGCCAGCCGGCCCGGACCTTCTCGATCGGCTTCGAGGCCGAAGGCTTCGACGAGCTTGAATACGCCCGCATCACGTCGCGCCACTTCGGCACCCAGGCGCACGAGTACTACGTGACGGCGGACGACATGATCGAGGCCATGCCCCTGATCGCCGCCGCCTACGACGAGCCTTTCGGCAATGCCTCGGCCGCGCCCACCTACTTCTGCGCCAGGATGGCGCGCGAGAACGGGATCGAGGTGGTGCTGGCCGGCGACGGCGGCGATGAGTTCTTCGGCGGCAACGAGCGCTATTCCAAACAGGGCGTGTTCGAGCACTACCACCGTGTGCCGACGGCGCTGCGCAAGCTGATGGAACCGCTGGTGATGAACTTCCCGCTCGGCGAATCGATCATGCCGGTGCGCAAGGCGCGCAGCTACATCCAGCAGGCCCGGGTGCCGCTGCCCGACCGCATGGAGACCTACAACTTCCTGCACCGCAGCCCGCTCGAGGAGATCTTCGAGCCGGAGTTCCTCGCCGCGGTGGATACCGAACGGCCGCTCGAGTTGGCGCGCGAGGCTTACTTCCGCTGCGCGTCGCCCGCGATGATCGAGCGCATGATGCACCTCGACCACAAGATCACGCTGGCCGACAACGACCTGCGCAAGGTCACCCGGATGTGCGAGGCGGCGGGCGTGGAGGTGCGCTTCCCCTTCCTTGACGACGACCTGGTCGAGTTCTCTGGCCGGCTGACCCCGCAGCAGAAGGTGAACAAGGGCCGCCTGCGGGTGCTGTTCAAGGATGCGCTGCGCGGCTTCCTGCCCGACGAAACGATCACCAAGAGCAAGCATGGGTTCGGTCTGCCATTCGGAATCTGGCTGAACGCACATGCGCCACTGAAAGCCCTGGCCGAGGACGCCCTCGACGGCTTGGCTAGACGCGGCATCGTGAAGCCGGGCTATCTGGCCTATCTGCGCCGCGAGCATGCCACTGGGCACGCGAGCTACTACGGCGTGATGATCTGGGTGCTGATGGAACTGGAACTCTGGCTGCGCGCGAATGAGACGCCCGGAGCGGCCCGATCGGCGCGCCCCTGACCTAATTCAACTGCATCCGTCCGCCCCGGTTGTAAGAGCGCGGCGGCTCTGCCGCCTTGGCAGCTGACTTCGCGCCCCGCATCGCATCGAGCTCCCTTTGCACCAGCACCTTGGCGATCACGATGATGGCAATCAGGTGGTAGAAGAGGTCGAAGTACTGCAGGCCCAGGAAGGAACCCGCACTCATGTAGCCGACCAGGCTCACCTGGACCATGGCCGCCAGGTCGCGTGCCCAACCAAGCGACTTGTGCGGCTTGGACCACTGAATGATCTGTCTGGCGGACAGCCAGGTGAAGATGTGCAGCAGCACGAACATGGCCAAGCCCACCCAGCCGAGCTCACCGAGTACACCGAACCAGTTGCTGTGCGAATCGGTGCCGCCATAGCCGGTGACCGCGCGGAAGCCGCCGCCGAAGAAGAACATGTTCGCCAGCTCTATGGCATTGCCCCAGGCATAGAGACGGCCCATCGCGGAGGCGTCTTCCTCGTAGGTCTCGATCGTGTGCATACGTGCGAACCATTCGGGTGGCATGACGTAGAGCACGACCAGCACGACGGGAATCAAGGCCAGGATGACGCCGAACCGGTTCCGCGCCTTCATCAGGAAGAAGAAGCCCATGGCCGCAAGGCCAAGCAGCGCCCCGCGCGAGTTGGTGCCGATGATCGCGATCAGGATCAGTGCCCCCCCAGCAAGCAAACCCAGACGTATCCAGTAGCTCTCGGTCTGGAGTCGCACGTACCAGAGCAGCGGGACGATCATGATCAGCGCGAGGCCGACCGAGTTGCGATCTGCGATGAACGAGCCCGACGGCCCCATGACGTTGTTGCCGCTGCCCCCGGTGAGGATGAACACCCCGCCCTTGAAGCCATAGAACCCGATGGATAGCGCGATCACCACCACCAGCCAGTGCAGACGCTGCCGGTCGGTGATCAACATCATGGTGATGTAGGTCATCAGAATGATTCGCCAGACCTTGTCCCACTGCGGCCATGCCATGCCCGGATACTGCGCCATCAGGGTGGAGACGAACATCCAGCCGGTGAAGATCAGCAGCAGGACGGTCTCGCGGGTCCAGGGTATTTCCCTCTTCTCGCGCGACATCAGAATCCCGACAAAAGTCGTGAGCGCGACGATCAGCGCGACCGGCATGGTGGTGACGAAGCCCCACGCCAGCCGGTGCGGATTCATGTAGCCCAGCCACGACCACATCAGGATGCCCAGCCAGGGGCGCTTGAGAATGAAGGGGAGCGAGCCGAACACGACAGCTGCGACGAACAGGTCCCTCATGCCTGTTGCCCCCTGCCCTCATCGATGAACCAGCGTACGCGCGGCGGCAGGTCGATGCCTGCAAGCATCGCCGCGAGCTTGGCGTCGAGCGCCTGCTCGTGGCGCAGGCCGCGGTCCTTGACCTGATACAGCCTGCCCTTGCCCGGCTGCACCACCCCGAGCGGATGCCCGTGCGCGAGGCGGTCGATGGCTTCGGCGTAGACGCGGGCGCTGTCCTGCACCGCGCGCCAGAACAGCACGAGCTCGGTGTCGCCCGGCTTGACGGCGGGTGACACATGGGCGATCAGGCGCCCGGTGTCGATGCCGGCGTCGATGTAGTGCAGCGTGCAGCCGATCTTTTCCGGTTCGCCGTTGTACAGCGCCCAGAAGGTGCAGTCGGCACCGCGGTATTCGGGCGACAGGCCACCATGGAGGTTGATGATGCCGAGCCGCCCCTGCTGCAGCAGTTCGCCGCGGATCAGCGAGGTGCCGAAGACGCAGATCAGGTCAGGCTGCAGTTCCTTCGCCAGGCGCACGACGTCGGGGTGGTTGATGTGCGGGACTTCGCGCACCAGGTCGGGGCGGTCGAGCCGGGGGGTGTCGGGGAAGAAGAACTTTGCTTCCGGGTTACCGGTGTAGCGCCGGCGGTCGCGCACCCAGCGCCAGGCCTTGCGCGTGAGGTTGTCGGGGCGCAGCTTGCGCAGCGTCTTGCGCAGGCTCCAGTCGCCGCCCGTCTCCTGCACGATGGCGATCGGCTCGGCGGCGGCGCACAGCGTGTTGGCCACGTACAGATGGCGGGCACTGCGCCCGCACAGGATCATGATGCGCAGCTTGGTCATTGCCCCGCCCCTTGGCGCGCGGCGGGAACCGGCGGCACGGCGGCGTCGGTCATGTCCATGAGCAGCGCATCGGCGAAGAACTTGGCCGCCCAGTTGGGGAATTCGAAACGCGAGTACGCGCCCCAGATCGGCGCCGAGCCGGGGATGGCGCCGCGCACGACGGCGTCGGCGTCATCGAGACGCTGGGTGCGCTTGACGTAGCCGATGGCGCGCCGGGCGGCCTGACGGAATTGCTCGTCGCCGTTGATCTGATACAGACGCAGCCAGCACAGCGCCATCTGTGCGACGCCGGTGACACAGGCGTAGCTGGCCTGCGGCGTCCAGCCGTCGCCATATGTGCCGGCGAGCCAGCCGTCCTCGCGCTGCACGGCCATGATGCCGCGCGCCGCCGCCTCGGCAGCCTGCAGGTAGCGTTGCTCACCCAGCAGCACGCCGACTTCGATGAAGCCGCGGATGGCGTAGGCGATGGTGTGGGTGAAGGGATGGCGCTCGGGCACGAAGGCGTTGGTGGCGAACCAGCCGCTGGCGGTCTGCTGGGTGAGCGCCCAGTCGAGGTTGCGGCGCGCGGCGGCGAGGAAATCCGGCTGGTCGGCCACCACGCCCATGGCGGCGAGCGCCCAGATGGCGCGGGTGTTGTAGACGTGCGGCACGCCGTTGTGCTCGAACTTGCGATAGCAGCCGTCGGCGTCCTGCTGCGCGACCAGCCAACGCCCGGCGCGCACGCCCGCTTCGAGGCAATCCTGGCGGCCGAGTTGGGCGTAGCCGGCAACCAGGCCGTGCATGATCTGGCCCTGGTTGAAGATGACCGGGTGGCTGCCGGGCTCGCCGAAGTGGCCGGGGAAGGCGCCGTCGGCGGCCTGCAGGGAGAGCTCCCAATCGATCATGCGGCCGGCGCGCTCGACCAGCTCGGGGCGCTGCAGCACGGGCGCCGCGGCGAGGAAGGTCTCGATGATGTAGCCGGTGGTCTCGGGGTAGCCGGGCAGCCAGCCGTCCTCGAAGCTCCATCCGGCGGCCACACCGCCGGCGTCGCTGCGGCCATTGCGCACGTCCTGGGCGTGGCACAGCCAGTCGATGGCGCCTTGCAGATGGGCGCGGTGCTCCCCTTCGGGCTGGCGCGCGGGGCCGGACAGGTCGCGCAGCACCAGGCGGAGGTGACGGGCACGCCAGGGTTTGTAGCGCAGGGGGAGATCGATGAGGGTGCTGGGATTCATGCGTTCGTCTGTCTTGTTCAGGCGCTGAGCGCGAGGCCGCTGGGCAGCGGCACGTGGCTCACGACATAGCGGTGTTTGCCCGAGGCTTCGGGCGGGATCTCGTCCATCAGGCGCAGATCGACCTGCAGCGTGTCGCCAAGGCGCGCGCGCAGGCCGGCGGTGACCGCGGCGCCTGCGTCGGGGGTCCAGCGCGCATCGGGAACGATCTGCACTTCCATGCGCTCGGGTGCATGCTGCACGCACTTGAACTGGGCGATTCCGGGGGTTGCGCGCAGCACGTAGATGACGGCGAGCGCGTGCATCACACGCCCGTCGGCGGCGACCACGAGGTCGGTCTGGCGGCCGGTGACCTCCGCGATGACGTGCAGCCCCTGCCCGCCCGCAGCGGGGTCGGCCGACAGGCGCAGCATGTCGCCGGTGCGGTAGCGGATGAAGGGCTGCGCCTCGGAGGTGAGGCCGGTGACGACCGCCTCGCCGCTCTGGCCGGGCGCGACCGGCTGGCCGGCATCATCGAGCACTTCGACGATGTGGCTCTCGCTCAGCAGCAACATCTGCCCGCCGGGCGCCTCGTGGGCGGTGAAACCGATATCACGGCTGCCGAATTCGTTGGCAACCGGCACGCCGAAGACGCGGCTGATGAGTTCGCGCTGATGCGGATAGAGCGGCTCGCCCGTGGTGCATACCACGCGCAACGCGGGCCACTTGGCGACGACGCCGCGCGCCTCGGCATGCGCCGCAAGCAGCGCGACGCTGGAGGCGTAGCCGTAGAGGCACTTGGGCTGCCAGGCCTTGAGAGTGGCGAGGTAGTCGTCCATGCGCGGCGCCGACATGGCGAAGGCGTTGAGAACGAGCTGGTTGACCAGGCGGTCGCGCAGGGTCTTGATGCGGTCGGTCTTGTTGAGCTCGACCGGCGCGCCCCACAGGTAGGCCTCGCGATCGCCGGGCGCGACGCCCCACCAGTTGCGCGCGCGCATGCGCCCCGCGGCATCCGAGGCCTGGCGGGCACGACCAAAGTGGAAGATCAGCGGCTCGCCGCTCGACCCGCCGGTGTTGTAGCGGAAAGCGCCCCCGGGCACGCCGCGCCAGACGATCTGATCGACGTTGTCCCGGGCGTCGCGCTTGTTCATCGGGGGCAGCCGAGCCAGGTCGGCGAGCGACACCGTACCGCCACGCACGGCATCCTCGAGGCCCGCGGCGCGGATGCGTGCCGCGTGCCAGGGGCTGTGCGCGAGTGCGACCGCGAGCAAAGCATTGAGCTTGCGCGCCTGCAGCGCCTCGATCGCATTGCGGTCGAGCCACTGGGTGCGCTCGAGCTCCTGCCAGTAGGCGAAGGTCGGGCGATGGAGTGCAGCCTCCTGCGCGCGGTAGATGCTGCGGGCGATCCAGGGCGTCATCGTCGTTCAGCGCACCCGCGCGTGTTCGAGGGCGGCGGCAATCTGCGGGCCCATGGTGGCGAGGAAGTCGGCGAGCGCGGCATCGGCTTCATCGCGGCGCTCCACATTCACCGGGGTGTACAGCGCCACCATGGCCGAGTCGTCGCCGCGCCCGAGCAGTTGCGCCAGCGCGAGATAGGCCTTGCCCACGTAATCGCTGTGCGTCCACCGCCCGCTCACCCAGTACCAGTGCCACACCGCGAGGCGCTGGCTGGCGTCGGCGTTGCTGCGCATCTCGTGGGTGCGCACCTGGATCGTGTCACCGCCGATGGGCTGGCGCTGGGTACCCGAGGCGGTGAAACGCCACTCCTCGTCCTTGTTGCGCAGGATGCGGTTCTCGGAGTTGATCAACTCCTCGTCGGCGACCTGGTTACGGTAATAGGTGAGGAACACGCCGACCTGGGTCTGGCCGTTGGAGAACACCACGTGCTGTTGGCCGCGCATGCCGTGGTAGCGGGGTGTCCAGGCGGGGTTGGCCTGAGGCTCGATGGGCGCCCACTTGCCGGCGGCAGCGAAGGTCCCGAACTGCACCGGACCATGCTCGCCCTGGCGATCGAGGTAGGCCAGCAGGGGGTTCCACAGCGTGACCGCGGCAATCGCCACGACCAGCAGAGCGACGCGGCTGGACGAGGTCGAAGCGCTGACGGCGGCCTGGATGGTCGCACCGGTCGGCGCGGTCGGCGCCTGCTCTTCGGCTTCCTGCCAACGCGCGCCGATCCAGAACAGCGCCATGATGATGATGCCGAAGAAGACCCAGCCATAGACCAGGTGGTCGGCGCCGGCGGCGAGCTTGTTGCTGCTGAGGTGGCCGAGCATGACGATGCCGTAGGCACGCAGCCAGTTGGCAAAGACGGGGACGACGATGGAGGCGGCGACGAAGACGAGGCGCTTCTGCGTGCTGCGGTAGTTGAGGTAGGCGTACAGGCTGCCGACCACGACTGAGGCCATCAGGTAGCGCACGCCACTGCAGCCTTCGACCACTTCCCAGCGCCCGGAGGGGATGACGAGGTTGTAGCCCTCGGCGTACACCGGCACACCCGAGGCGCGCACCGCCCAGATGATGAAGTTGGCGGTCCAGTCCATCATGGTCGGGAACATGAACTCGCCGAACGGCACCATGAAAAACAGGAAGCCGAGCGGGAAGGCATAGGTGCGCACGACGGCGGTGCCCATGATCGACCACACCAGGCCGATGAGCATGCCGACGACGGCGAACTGCGACACGGCGTCCACGCTGGCCAACTGGCCAAGCAGCCACGCAAAACCAGCGCCCAGACCGATCACGATTCCGGCCACCGAGGGCGCAAACGGCAGGTAGTCGATGAAATGGCGCCGGCGCCAGATCAGCCAGGCGGATATGGGCGCGATGACGAAGCCGTGGGCGAAGGTGTCGGAGCGGTCCCAGATCTCCACCATCGCCATGAAGGTGTCGCGGTACCAGAACACCAGCCAGAGCAGGCCCGCCACGAGGACGAACAGGTGCAGCTTGCGCGCCGCCGCATCACCGACGGCGACCGCGCCCGGAGCGGAAGAAATGCCGGCATCGAGTGCCGGACCAGGTTGAGGCATGGTGAGTCCTTCCGTGTTCATGTCGCTTGCACCTTCGGCATGCGCAGGGCGTCCGCATAGGCGGACAGGAGTTCGGTACGCACCGACGACCAGCGGTAGCGCTGCACCTCGTGCCGGCCGGCGGCGGCGAGCACGGCGCTCAGCGCCGGGTCGTCGAGCACTCGCCGCGCGGCCGCCGCCATCGCGGCAGGATCGTCGACCGGCACCAGCATGGCCGTCTCCCGCTGCCGGACGATGAACGGGATGCCGCCGGCGTCGGTGGTGACGACCGGCAGTCCGCTCGCCAGCGCTTCGAGGATGGCATTGGGCATGTTATCCACACGACTCGCATTGAGCATGAGATCTGCGTCACGGTAGAACGCAGCCATCTGGTCGCGGTCGAGCCGGCCGGTGAAGCGGACCCGGTCGGCGATGCCGAGTTCGCGCGCAAGGGCGGCGAGCGCCGCGGCCTCGGGGCCGCTGCCGGCGATCGAAAGTCGTGCGCCCGGGTAATGCGGTGCCAGCAGGGCGAAGGCGCGCAGCGCGATGTCGTTGCCGTAGAGGGCTTCGAGGTTGCGGGCGACGATCAGATGCGGGCCCTCGCCGGCTGCGCGCGGCGTTGTCGCGGGGTGGAAGCGGTCGAGGTCGACGATATTGGAGACGATGCGCCCCGGCATGCCGTGGCGGGCGAAAACTTCGAGCAGGAAGCCGGACGGCAGCACCAGGCTGGCCGCGCGGCGCATGGTGGCACGCACGACCGGCGCGGAACGGGCAAGAAAGGTGTCGGCCTCGCCGCCGCGGTAATTGACCACCACCGGCACGCCCCGCAACGCCGCGATCCACACCGCAGGCGCGGCGAACAGGTGCCAGGACCAGCCCGAGTTGGCCATCACATGCACGAGGTTTGCCCGCCCCGCCGCCTGCCACAGCCGCAGCAGATAAGGCAGGAGCCGGAACAGCGCCCGCACGCCCTTCAGCTTTTCGGCCCAGGCCGGACGATAGGGGGCATTGACCTGAACCACCTCGACCTGCGCGCCCTCGCCGCGCAGCAGCTCGGCGAGCTGGCGCGTCTGGTTGGCCATGCCGCCGGCCGGCGGCGGCAAGGGGCCGACGAGCGCGATGCGTAGATCGGAGAACTTCATGCGGTGTTGCGGGCGCGGGCGGGCGCTGCAAGGCGCTCGTAAACCGTACGGTAGTTGGCCACGCTGTTCGTCCAGTTGCGCACATCCTCGACGAAGTGCCGCCCCGCCGCACGCATCGCCGGCCAGCGCTCGCGGTGGGCGAACATGTCGTCGATGGCGGCGGCCAGCGCCGTTGCGCTACCGGCCTTGAACAGCTTGCCGGTCTCGCCATCGCGGATCAGCTCCTTGTGGCCGCCGACGTCGGACGCGACGAAGAGCCGCCCCTGGGCCATGGCCTCGAGCGGCTTCAAGGGGGTGACGAGTTCGGTGAGACGCATGGAGTGGCGCGGGTAGGCGAGCAGGTCGATCTGGTCGTAGTAGCGGCTGACCTGCTTGTGCGGGACGCGGCCGGTGAAGACGACCTTGTCGGCGACGCCGAGGCGTTCGGCCTGCGCCTTGAGGTTGGCGTCCTGCGGGCCGCCGCCGACGAGCAGCAGGCGCAGCTCGGGGCGCTTCTGCAGCAGCGCCGGGAAGGCGTCGAGCAGCAGGTCGAGGCCTTCGTAGGCGTAGAACGAGCCGACGAAGCCGACCACGGTGGTGCCGGCGAGGCCGAGCTGTTCCCTCAGGACGGGGTCAGCGTCGCCGGAGAGCTGGAAGGATTCGATGTCGACCGCGTTGGGGATCACCGTGACCTTGGCCGCCGGGATGCCGCGCCCGACGATGTCGGCGCGCAGGCCTTCGCAGATGGTGAATACGTGGTCGGCACGCTTGATCGCCCAGGTCTCCAGCCCCTTGGTGGCGCGGTAGCGCAGGCTGCCCTCGGTGGTAGTGCCGTGGTCGACCGCGGCGTCTTCCCAGAAGGCGCGGATCTCGTAGACGACCGGGATGCCGAGCTTCCTGCCGGCGCGGATGGCGGGGATGGCGTTGAGCACCGGCGAGTGGGCGTGGAGGACGTCGGGCTTGAGCTCGCGCGCGAGCTGTTCGAGGCGCGCCTGCACGGTACGCACCTGGCGCAGCTCGTTGATGCCGCTGCGGCCAGGCGCAGGCAACGGGCTGCGGTAGAAGCGCAGGCCATCGACGTCCTCCACCGCCGCCGCGGTCTGGCCCTGCTTGGGCGAGGTCAGGTGAAACGTCTCCCACCCCAGCGCGCGCTGCTCGCGCAGGATGGCCGCGGTGCGGAAGGTGTAGCCGCTGTGCAGCGGGATGGAGTGGTCGAGGATGTGGAGGATGCGCATGGATCAACCCAGCAGTCTGTCGTACTCGGCGTGGCTGCCGATCCAGAACCAGAGAACACCGTCTTCGACCTCAACGCCCAGAGCGCGAAACTTAAGCCCAACGCGAGCAGAGCGGTATTTCCCGACTTTCTTGAAATGCAGTGAGGGGTGCGACGGATTGAGCTTCAGCAACTCGAAATTCTGCCTCGCCAGTTCCTGCACATGCTCCGGTAAGGCGTCGAACCGCGCCCAGAAGTCGTCCGACGCGTGATGCTTCAAAGTTCGCGACTCCTTCCAGCTCGATGCGCATTCAATGCGGCTCCAGCCAGGGTGTCGAGCTTGCCAGCCAATGCGTCACGCTCGAACTTCTCATCCCAGGCCGCTTCGTCAAAGCGCGCAAACCACTCCCGAAAGCTTGCGAGCTCTTGCGGCGATAAGGCCTGAATGCTCTTCTCGATTTCCTCGACTCGGCTCATTTTTCTGCTCCTTAGTAGCTGAAGCGATTCAGACCACACACTCGGAGGGAGATTGCCTGTGCGGGACCGAACCGCCCCCGATGTTCCGCACAAACGCCTCAAACATCAACAACGTCCACAGCGGCGAACTGTAGTCGCGCGCACCCGACTGATGCGCATCGACCAGGTGCTGCAGGTAGTCACGATTGAAGATACCGGTGGCGGCCAGCGTCTGGCCCAGCACTGCGTCACGCACGCGTTGCTTGAGCGGGCCGCGGAACCAGCGCGCGAGCGGGACGGCGAAGCCCATCTTCGGGCGGTAGAGCACGTCGTTGGGCAGGAAGGGTTCCATCGCCTTCTTGAACAGGTACTTGCCTTCGTTGCCCTGGATCTTGAGGCCGGAGGGCAGCGTGGCGAGCCATTCGACCAGCTTGTGGTCCATCAGCGGTTCGCGCACCTCGAGCGAGTGGGCCATGCTGGCGCGGTCGACCTTGGTGTTGATGTCGCCGACCAGGTAGGTTTTGAGGTCGAGATACTGGATGAGCGCCAGCGGGTCGTCGGTGTTCGACGCGGCGGCGTGGCGGCGGAAGACCTCGAGCGCGTCGTAGCCGCCGAGCCTGGCGCGGAAGTCGGCGGTGAAGAGTTGCTGGCGCATGTCGCCGCGCAGCAGCGACACCGAATGGAAATAGGCCTCGGTGGCATCGCGCGCCATGGCCTGGAAGGTGGTCTTGGCGCGGAACACGCGCGGCGCCCAGTCGGCCTTGGGATAGACGCGGCCGAGCAGGCCGAACACCGGACGACGTACGCCCATCGGCAGCGCGGCGCGCATCTTCTCTTCCATCAGGTGCATGCGGTAGCGGCGGTAGCCGCCGAAGCTCTCGTCGCCGCCGTCGCCCGACAGCGCCACGGTGACGTGCTTGCGCGCGAGCTGGCACACGCGGTAGGTGGGGATGGCGGAGCTGTCGGCGTAGGGCTCGTCGTAGAGCGCGGCCAGGGTGTCGATGAGGTCGAAGTCGTCGGACTTGACGGTTTCGACGAAGTGGCGGGTTCGGTAGCGGTCGGCGACCTTCTGCGCGAATTCGGACTCGTTGAACTTGGGGTCGTCGAAGGCGATGGAGCAGGTGTTGACCGGCTCGTCGGAAAGCCCCGCCATGGTGGCAACGACCGCGCTGGAATCCACCCCGCCCGACAGGAAGGCGCCCAGCGGCACCTCGGCGATCATGCGCAGGCGCACGGATTCGCGCAGGCGTTCGGTGAGCTCGCCGGTGGCATCGATCAGGGAGATGTTGTTGTCGAGGGTGAAGCGCACGTCCCAGTACTGCTTGGGCTCAGGGATCGGCTGGCCGCGGCGGATGCAGAGGGACTCGCCCGGGCCGAGCTTCTTCGCCCCGAGGAAGATGGTGCGTGGTTCGGCGACGTAGCCGAGCGCGAAGTACTCCTCGACCGCCAGCGGGTCGATGCGGCGGTCGAGCGCCGGGTGCTGCATCAGCACCTTGAGCTCGGAACCGAAGGCGAGCGTGCCGTCCGGCAGCAGCGCATAGAACATCGGCTTGACCGCCAGGCGGTCACGCGCCATGAAGAAGGTGTCGCGGTTGCGGTCGTGCAGGGCAAAGGCGAACATGCCCCGGAAGCGCTGCACGCAGTCCTCACCCCAGGCTTCCCAGGCGTGGACGATGACCTCGGTGTCGCTGCGCGTGTGGAAGACGTGGCCCAGGGCTTCGAGCTCGGGCACCAGTTCCTGGAAGTTGTAGATCTCGCCGTTGAAGACGACCGCGACCGAGCCGTCCTCGTTGAACAGCGGCTGCTGGCCGGTGGCGAGGTCGATGATGGACAGACGCCGGTGCGCGAGCGCGACGCCGGGCTCGAAGTGGTAGCCCCCTTCGTCCGGGCCGCGGTGATGCTGGACGTCGTTCATGCGCTGCATGAGTGCACGGTCGAAGTCGCGCTTGCCGCGAGTGTCGAAGAGGCCGGCGATGCCGCACATACTTTTAGCTCCTGGGGTCCCGATCACCGGCGTCGGGATGGTCGCCTGACGAGAGTTCGAGGCATTGCACGGCCCAGCCGAGAACCTTCATGACAAGGGCTTCGAGCTCATCCCTTGTGATGAACGGAACGATCTCGTCGTCGTAGCGAAACTCGACGGCAAACGGGTTGATGAGACGAAGGGAGTCGACAGAGACCGGTAAGTCCACGCCACTCGCCCGGATCAGTTCGGCCAGGGCAGCGAGATCGTGTGTGCGACGAAACTCGATTTCTCGGAGCACGCAGACCGCTTTCAAGGCTTTTTCGATCGACTGTTGCACATGAAAGCCAAGGGCAGCGAGGCTCGCCTGAGGAATCGGCTTGAGCAGTCCGAACGTCTCGCGATCTCTTTGCGCCAACCGAACCAGGCGAGCCGCCTCTTCAAAAACTGGCGTCATATAGCGGTTTCCCCTCCTTGGCTGCCCAGTACGGCAAGGTGCCTCGCACCTGACTGCGTCGAACGAATTCATCGCGCGAGAACACGACCACGTCGACCCCGACCCCCATCGGCCCGATGGCACGATGTAGCCGGACATACTCGGCAGCTTTGTCCGGTACCTCGTCCTCGATGACCAGGAGGTCCAGGTCCGAGCCTTCGTCAGCGTCTCCCCGCGCGTAAGACCCAAACAGGATCACGCGCGCCGGGCTGCTGGCTGCACGTGCTGCGCGCTGCGCAGCATCCATGATTGCTTCGGGTGCGAGCATGTGCTTATCCCATTCACAAGAGACTTTGGTACAGGCCAGTGTAACGAGCCACCATGTTGTCGATGCTGAAGTTCCGCTCGACGCGCCGACGGCCCGCGGCACCGTGATTTTGCCGCAACGCAGCATCCGCAGTGTAGCGCAACAGGGCGTCGGCCATGCGTTGCGGATCTTCGGGCGGGACGAGCAGGCCGGTTTCGCCGGCGGCGACCAGCTCGGCGTTGCCGCCGACCTCGGTCGCCACCACCGGCAGGCCGCTGGCCATGGCCTCGAGGATGGTGTTGGAGATGCCCTCGGCGCGCGAGGGTAGCGCGAACACGTCCAGCGAACGCATCACCTCGGGTACGTCGCTGCGCTCGCCCGCGAGCCAGGTGATGTCGCCGATGCCGGTGGCGGCGATCTCGGCTTCGACCTCGGCGCGCTGCGGGCCGTCACCGGCGATGAGCAGGCGCAGGCGACGCCCGGCCTCGTCGGCGCGCGCGGCGATCGCAAACGCGCGCACCAGATTGACCTGATCCTTCACCGTCTGCAGGCGGCCGACGGTGCCGACGACGACCTGCTCCGCCCCGAAGGGCGAACCAGCGAGCTCGATGCGGCCGCCCTGCCCCGCGCTGACGTCGGCAGGGAAAAGAGAGGGCCGCAGCGCCGACGCCGGCACGAAGCGCGTCGTGTCGACGCCGTTGCAGATGCGCTCGACGCGCTGCGGGGCGATGCCCACACGCCCGACCAGGTAGGACTCGATGTGCCCCGACAGCGCGACGTAGCGGCTGACGAAGGGACTGTAGGCGCGCCGCAGCCATTGGAACTTGCGCCGTGTGCCGCCGGGGTCCGACACGTCCCAGCCGTGCTCGCCGTGCACCCGCGCCGGCACGCCCGCGGCCCACGCCGGCACCACCGACTCGAGCGCGGCGAGGTTGCGGGTGTGCACGATGGCCGGGCGATGTTCCCGGAACAGCCGGTACAGGCGCGGGTAGAGCTTGGCGCCATGGCCGGGGGGCTTGTGCAGCGCGATGAAGCGGACATCGTCGCGCCGAACGCGGCGGCAGAAGGCCTCGGCGCAGTCGGTGAGCGAAACCACCGCATGGCGGAAACGCTCGGCCGGCATGTGGTTGATCAGATTGACCACACCGTTTTCCAGCCCACCGACGTCGAAGCGGTAAACGACGTGCATCACCAGCGGACGCGCATCCTGCATCAGGACACCTGGGTCGCGACCGGTTCGATCGCCGCAGCGGGCGCAGGCGCAAGCTCGGCGCGCGCAGCGAGGGCGGTGCCGGGCGGGGCCTCGAGCAGCCAGTCGAGCATGCGCAGATGGGCCGACCAACTGTAGGCGCGCAGCACACAGTCGCGCGCCGCCGCGCCCATCGCGGTGCCACGCGCCGGGTCGTCGAGCAGCGCGATGACGCGGCTGCAGAAGGCCTCGCCATCGGCTGCGACCGCACAGTCGCGACCGTCCTCGGCATCGAGCCCCGTGGCCGGCGCGGCGGACACCACCACCGGGCGCGCCATCGCCATCGCCTCGAGCACCTTGTTCTGGATGCCGCGCGCGATGCGCAGCGGGGCGACGACCACGTCGGCGTGGGCGATGTAGGGGCGCACGTCGGGCACGGTACCGGTGACGGTGACGCCCTCGCCCGCCAGCGCCTGCACCGCCGGCGCCGGGTTCATGCCGACGATGCAGAAGCGCACGCCGGGCATGGCGTCGCGGATGCGCGGCAGCAGCTCGGTGGCGAACCAGGTGACGGCGTCGATGTTGGGCCAGTAGTCCATGGCGCCGCTGAACACGATGACCGGGCCGCCGGGCGGGTACGGAGATTCACCCGCGTGGACGGGCGAGAAGAAGTCGGCATCGACGCCGTTGTGCATGACGCCGACGCGGGTGGACAGCTCGGGCGCGGCGGCGCGGAACAGGTCGGCTTCGGCCTCGGTGACGAACAGGCAGGCGTCGCAGTCGGCTGCAGCGGCACGCTCGAAGGCGAGCAGGCGTTCGCCCTCGCGGCGGTAGAGCCACGACATCGGCCAGCGCCGGTCGGCGGCGTATTGCGTCCACTTGGCCGAGTCGACATCGCAGAAATCGACCACGCGGCGCGCAAGCCCGTGTGCGCCGAGGTACTGCGCCATCGGCCCGGAAAACGCCACCGCGCGCGTGATGCCGTGCTCGGCGACCGAGCGTTCCACCCAGTCGGCCAGGCGCGGGTTGCGGTAGTACGGCAGGCTGAGCGCTTCGCCGCGCAGCAGGCCGCGCAGGCTGGCGATGCGACGGATGCCGGGCTCGATCGGGATCACGCAGGTCTGCTCGCACCACTGCTTGAGCGCGGGGATGTGCCGGTGGTCGTCCGGGTGGTCGACGAAGGTGCCAAGCCACACCCGATGCGTGCGCGCGAGCTGGCGCAGGATGTTGAACGACCGCACCTTGTCGCCCTTGTTGGGCGGATACGGGATGCGGTGCGTGAGGTAGAGGAGCGGCGGCCGGCTGTCGTGCACCGCCCTACCCCAGGCTGCGCACAATACGCGGCCCCAGCCGGTTGGCCACGCCGATCGGCAGGCGCTTCCACAGCGCGATGAAGGCGCGGTACTTGGGGTTCATCGGGTTGTTCTGCGGGATGGCGTCGCACTTGTAGAGGCGATACTCGTAGGACAGCGGCTGCGGCTCGAAGCCCCAGTTCTTCTTGAAGCTGTAGGGGCCGGTGCCGACCTTGCTGCGGCCGTAGTCGAAGACATTGCAACCGCGCTCGCAGGCGCGCCGCATCAGCTCCCAGTACTTGAAGTCGTTGGCAGCGAGATCGCGCGCGGCCAGGTCGTCGCCGGCGTAATAAGGCAGGACCTCGTCGCGGAAATAGAAGCTGAGCACGCTCGACAGCGGCTTGCCTTCGGGCGTGGTGACGGTGAGCACTTCGCAGGCTTCGCCGAAGGTGGACTTGAGGCGCTGGAAGAACTTCTTCGACAGCGCCGGCGTGCCGTGGCGCAGCACGTTGTCGGCGTAGAGGGCGAAGAAGCGCTCGACGTCGTCGTCGATCACGCTGACCAGGTTGTTCTTGATGCCCTTGCGCACCATGGCGCGCTGCTTGCGCGGGATGGCGAGCATGTTGGCCTCGACGTCGGGGAGGATGTCCTTGCGGAAGGTGACGTAGAGGTCCTGCCGCGGCCAGTCTTCATGGCGCAGTTGCAGGTTGCGGTATTCGAGGTGTGTGACGCCCAAGGCGCGGGCAATGGTCTCGGCCTTGGATTCGAGTTCGTGCACGACATCGAGGCCGGCATCGACGTCGGCGGCGATGCCGCCATAGACGCAGAACGGCAGCGAGGTGAGCGCGTGGCCGAAGAGGCGGCTGCGCACTTCGGCCAGCGGCAGCACGGCGACGATCTCGCCCGCGCGCTCGGCGTACAGGTAGAAGGTGCGATGGTCGAAGACCTGCTCCAGGATGTCCTGCCACGCCGAGAGATGGAAGAACGTGGCCTGCGGGCAGCGATGCACGAATTCGTCCCAGCGCGCGCGTTGCGATTGCGTGAGCATGCTGACTTTGATCGGCAAACGATCCATGTGGCGCATCCGGAGCCTGCAGGTTCAGGCGGCGTCGCAAAAGACCTGGTCTGCGCGCCCCCACGAAAAATCGGACAGCAAGCGGTCCAGCCGAGCTGCCGTGCGTTTGAGATTAATGTAATGCCTGAATTGGGTCTTGGCTGTGGCACCGGTCACACGGGGTTGATCGGGATCGAGCTCCCACGGGTGGAAGTAGAAGATCGCCGGGCGCTTGTCGTCGGCGTTGACGCGGGCGATCTGCCAGCGCGACACCGCGTAGGGCAGCAGGCGGAAGAAGCCGCCGCCGCCCGCAGGCCAGTTGCGGCCGAGCAGGTTGAGCGTGGTGATCGGCACTTCGACCAGGCCATTGGGCAGGCGCCACGGAAAGCGCGGGGCGTCCGGGATGCCGTAGTGGTCGTGCTTGACCGGGTACACGCTCGAGCTGTAGCGGTAGCCCGCCTCGGCGATGCAGTCGTGCGCCCACAGGTTGGCTTCGCCGATCGAGAAGCTGGGGGCGCGATAGCCGGTGACGCCCTCGCCGATGATGTCTTCGAGGATGGCCTTGGCGAGGCGGATGTCGGCGCTGAAGGCGGCCGGTGTCAGGTCGCTGGCGCGCTGGTGGCCGTAGCCGTGGCTGGCGACCTCGTGGCCGGCATCGGCGATGCGGCGCACGAGCTGCGGGAAGCGCTCGGCGATCCAGCCCAGGGTGAAGAAGGTGCCGCGCGCGCCGTGGCCGTCGAGGAGCTCGAGCACGCGGTCGACGTTGCGCTCGATGCGACAGGGCACGGCGTCCCACTGCTCGCGCGGAAAATGCGGCGCCAGCGCCGAGACCTGGAAATAGTCCTCGACGTCGCAGGTGAAGGCGTTGGTGATGCGGGCGCTGGGCAGGCGGGCGTTCATGATCAGCCCTCGGCAGGCGGGCCAGCCTTGTCACGCAGCAACCAGTCGTGCAGGTGGGCGGCGATGCGTTCTGCGCAGCGACCGTCCCAGAGCTCGGGGATGCGGCCGGCCTTGCCGCCGGTGTCGAGCACGCTGCGCGCCGCGGCGACGATGGCCTGCGGGTCGATGCCGACCAGGGTGTTGGTACCCTGCTCGACGGTGATCGGGCGTTCGGTGTTCTCGCGGATGGTGATGCAGGGCACGCCGAGCGCGGTGGTTTCTTCCTGGATGCCGCCGGAGTCGGTGAGCACCATGCGCGCGCCGGACATCAGGCCGAGCATCTCGAGGTAGCCCTGCGGCGGCAGGATCAGGAAGTCTGGCGTGTCGAGCCTGCCCATCATGCCGAACTGCTCGAGGTTGCCGCGCGTGCGCGGATGCAGGGCGATGACCAGCGGCAGGCGCGCGGCGACCTTGCGCAGGGCGTCGATGATCGGGCCGAGCACCTCGGCGTGGTCCACGTTGGAGGGCCGGTGCAGGGTGACGACGCCGTAGCCGCCGGCGATGCGGCGCGCGTCCAGGCCGGCGCTGGCGAGCAGCACGTCGGCGGGCACGGCCTTGGGCAGGCTGGCGCGCAGGCTGTCGATCATGACGTTGCCGACGAAGACCGCACGCTCGGGGGCGATGCCTTCGCGCGCGAGGTTGTCGTGGGCGGAGCGCTCGGTGGTGTACAGCACGTCGGAGATCTGATCGGTGAGGATGCGGTTGATCTCTTCGGGCATGCGGCGGTCGTTGCTGCGCAGGCCGGACTCCACATGGACCACAGGGATGTGACGCTTGCTCGCAACCAGCGCGCACGCGAGCGTGGAGTTGACGTCGCCCACCACCAGCACCGCGCTGGCGCCGTGCTCGTCGATGACCGGCTCGAAGCGCTTCATGACCTCGGCGGTCTGCACCGCGTGCGTGCCGGAGCCGACGGCGAGGTTGACGTCCGGTTCGGGCAGTTCGAGGTCGGCGAACAGGCGGTCCTTCATCGCCGGGTCATAGTGCTGGCCGGTGTGCACCAGCAGCGTGGGGATCGGCGGGTTGTGGGCGGCGAAGGCGCGGATGATGGGCGCGACCTTCATGTAGTTGGGGCGGGCGCCGACGATGCAGATGACGGGGGCGGGCTGGATTGCGGTGGCGTTCATTCGGACTTGTCCGTTGCCGGCGTATCCCGCCGCACGGCCTGCAGCAACTGGCTGAGCACGCTGAGCGTGGCGGAGACCGAGTGTTCGAGGCCGGCGAGCCGGGCCTCGATGCGCTGCAGATCGTAGTTGTCCGCCAGGCCGGCGGCGTGCTCGGCAAGCTCGGGCGACGCACGCAGGCGGTCGAGTGCGAGGGCGTCGAGCTGCAGCGCAATGCCGGCATCGGTGGCATTGCCGGCCGCGGCAAAGTGCGGCGTCTGCACCGGACGCGCGCGCGCCGAGGCGAACTCTTCCTTCAGTTCCTCGATCACCTCGCGCACGTCGTTCTCGGTGATGACATGGCGCTCACCCAGGTAGGCGGAGAGCATGAGCCGGTCGCACAGCGTGTTGATGCGGCGCGGGATGCCGCCCGAGTAGCCGTAGATGGCGCTGTAGGCACCCGCCTCGAAGCTCGGGTCGTTGGCCCAGCCGACATGGGCGAGACGGTGCTCGATGTAGCCGCAGGTCTCACCGGCGTCGAGCGGGCCGAGGTGGTAGGAGGCGATCACGCGCTGGCGCAGTTGCTGCATCTCGGGGCGCTGCATGATGTCGCGGAATTCCGGCTGGCCGACCAGGAAGCTTTGCAGCAGGGCGTGGTCTTCGAGCTGGAAGTTGGACAGCATGCGCAGCTCCTCGACCGCCGCGGGGGTCAGGTTCTGCGCTTCGTCGACGATCAGCAGCGCGCGCTTGCCCGCCGCCGCGATGGAGACGAGATAGGTCTCGATCGCCAGCAGCAGGCCGGCCTTGTCGAGGTTGCGGCTGGGCACGCCGAAGGCCGCCGCGACCATGCGCAGCATGTCGTGGGCGTCGATCTGGGTGCTGACGATGTTGGCGGCGACGACGCGCTCGGGGTCGAGCTGCTCGAGCAGGCTGCGCACGATCGTGGTCTTGCCGGCGCCGATCTCGCCGGTGATGACGATGAAGCCTTCGCTCTGGTGCAGGCCGTACTCGAGGTAGGCCATCGCCCGCCGGTGACCACGACTGCCGTAGAAGAAGGCGGGATCGGGGTTGAGCTGAAAGGGTTTGCCGCGAAGCTTGAAGAATGTTTCGTACATCGTTTTTCCGGTCAGAACCGCATGCCGACCGTGGCGGTTACTGAGTTTTCTGTGTAGTCGTTGGTGCCGTCGGACTTCTGGTAGCGGTAACGCAGGCCTCCCTGGGTGTGGGGGCCGAGCGTGCGCGTGAGGCCGATGGTGCCTGTGAGGCGGCGCGTGTCGAGGTCGGCTTCGTCGAGGCTTTCGGATCGCGAGCGCGTGAGCGAGGCGACGAGGGAGCTGGTGCCGGTCAGTTGATGGCTCCACGAAACGGTTGCCGAGGTGGTGCGAACCCGGTCGGTGTTGCGGAAGTCGTCGTCGGGGAGGAGCCCGGTCAGGTCGCTCAGGTTAGAGCGGTCGGAGCGCGTCGCCGAGAAACTGAGCGTGTTGCGAACGCCCAGCAGCGAGAAACCGCCGCTGATCGAGCGCTCGACGTAGGCGGCATTGCTTCGCAGCAGCGTGAGGCTCAGGCAATCGAGCAGCAGGCGTTCGCGCTCGATCGGATCGGTGATGTCGGGCCGGTAGTCGGGGTTCGAGACAAGCTCGAAACAGCCCTGATCCACGATGATCGCCGGCCCGAGGTCACGCGCGACGGAGGAGGTATCCCTCGACGCGCTCACGAACCAGACCGACCGGCTCATGCGGTGGTTGAAGCTGACATCGTATCCACGGCCGAAGAAGCGGTCCTCGACGGTGGCCGAGATGGCGGTGCGATCGGTGGGGTACCAGTCGATGCCGCCGCCCACGATGTCGCTGCTGGTCTCGACGCCATCCTCGTAATCGTTGGATTCGCGCCCGACGATGCCGCGCAGGCGGAACTGCGACGAGATGTTGGCGAAAAGCGTGCCGCGGAGCGTTTGCTCGGTCTGCACACTTGTACTGCTCCCGCCGTCCAGGTCGGTGCGGCTGTAGTCGATGCCCCAGCCGAGGAAGCGGAACCCGCCCGGATCGGAAAGACTGACGTCCCAGGTGTCGGCGCGCTGGTTGCCCAGTCCGCCGCTGTTGGAATTGATGCCGCGCGAGGAATAGCGGATCGAGCCACGCCCTGCCTCGCCGAAGCGCAGGTCCGATTCGAGCCGCGGGGTGATGGACCAGGTTCGGGTCTCGTTGTTGCGATCGACCCCGAATGGATCGCCGGGACCTCGTCCCGAAAACGCCGACAGGTTGTTGCGGGTGATGCCGGCGGAAGCGTCGATGAACAGCAGGTCTTCGATCGCCTCGTATGTGCCGCTGCCGTTGAGCGACACGAAGCTGGTGTTCGCGTCGGTGTCGTTCGCGTACATCAGGTTGCGCAGGCGCGCACTGAGGCTGCCGGTCATCCTTCCCCCGGTACGCGCCACCGAGACGCCGGGCGTGACCTCGAGGATGAAGTCGTCACGCCCGTTGGGCTCGGCATTGACGTTGTCGGTCCAGGTGAGTTCGGTATCGAAGGTCGGGGTCACCCGCACCGATTGCGCCGACACAACGCCGGGCAGCACCACGACGGCGGCGGCGAACGCACCGAGAACCGACCTGCGTACGCCGCCGGCCACCTCAGGCCGCCGCGGGATTGTGTTCCTGCCCCTGACCATATTCGTATCCATAGCCGTAATAGCCGCCAACCGAGCGTTCGCGCGATTTGTTGAGCACCATCAGTCGGATCGGACAGTTGTCGATCGTCGATAACGCCTGGCGAACGTGTCCATGCGTGGTCCGCTCCGCCTCGACCACCAGCACGACCTGCCCCATGTGGGTCGCGAGCACGCGCGATTCGGTGGTCACCAGCAGCGGCGGTGAATCAAAGACGATGATGCGGTCTGCGTAGCGATGCGCCATCTGCTCGAGCAACTGCGTCATGGCGTCGGATGCGAGCAGCTCGGTGGCACGCTGATGCGGCATGCCGGCCGGCAGGATGGACAGCTTGTCGATGTTGGTCTTCAGCAACACCTCGGAGAGGTCCTGGACCTCTCCCGCGAGCACGTCCATCAACCCGCGCTCGGCAGGCAGGTCGAGGTCGCGCAGCACGGAAGGACGCGATACGTCGGCGTCGACCAGCAGCACGGTGTAGTCCAGCTCCATCGCCATGCTGATCGCGAGGTTGATGGCGTTGAACGTCTTGCCCTCGCCCGGCAGTGCGCTGGTGATCATGATGAGGTTGCCGTTCTCGACCGCCACCTCGCCTTCCAGCGTCGCATTGCGTAACAGCGGGCGCTTGATGAGGCGAAACTCCTCCGCGATCGCCGAGCGCGGCTGACTGGGCGTGACCATGCCGCGGGCTGCGAGATGGGCGAGATCGATATGCACCGACCGTGCCGGGGCCCGGCTGACCGTCGCCGCAGCCTCAGCCGCCCGCGATGACGAAGACGCGTGTCGCTCGCCAGCGGCCTCGAGGGCCCAAGGCTGACGACCACTCGCTGGCTCGGCCGCTATCACTTCCTTGGCGGCCGGAACATCTGCCCCGTCGCCCGCCGCACTCTTGAGCTGATCCAGGCGTTTGACTGCTTTTTCGATAATGCTCATCGTGTCACCCTGTTCAGCCCTGTATGAACTTGATCGCGACGGTCACCATCGCGAACGCACCGGCATAGGCGACCAACCCTCCTCCGAATGCAAGCAGCCCGTTTCGACGCCGGCGCCGGCGCTCCGGCGTGGGCAACATCGACACCATGCCGAGGACGGGCAATCCGCTCACCTCTCGAAGCTGTCGCGGATCACTGAAGGCGGGCCGCAACTGGCTGATGAGGAACGTGAGTGCGAAGCCCGCCGCCAGACCGACAAGGGCTGCGAGCGGCACCAGCAGGATGCGGTCGGGCGCCGAGGGCTTGTTCGGCAGCGTGGGCGGATCGATCACGCGAAAATCGGCGATGCCGGACTGCGTGCTCATCTCGGCACCGATGTTGGCCGATTCCCGCCGTCCGACGAGCGCGTCGTAGTTGCTCTTGTGCACGCTGTAATCGCGGTTGAGCTGGGCCATTTCGGTCTCGAGCTCGGGGATGCGCTTCACATCCTCGGAAAGAAGTTGAACCCGCTTCTCGAACTCGGCCACCCGCGCACGCAGCGACGCGACCCGCGCCTCGGCCTGGGCAACCGCCAGCTTGGTCTGTTCGATCCCCGAATTCATCCCGAAGCCGCCGAACTGCCCGGAATCGGGGTTGGCCTGCAACTGCGCCAACTGCTCTTGCTTCTGCTTTTCCAGGTCCTGAATCACGCGTCGCGCACCGATCACGTCCGGGTGCAGGTCGGTGTAGCGCTGCAGCAGATCGTCGAGATTGCGCTTGAGCGCATCGATGCGGGCGTCGATCTCGGGTGTCGCGGCCATCGGCGGCGGCTGAAGCTCGGAATCCGACTGCCCGCCAACCAGTTGCTGCCTGAGCGCATCACGCGAATCCTCCGCCTCCTTCAACTCGAGACGCGCCTGGCGCAGTTGCTCGTTGCTTTCACCAATCTGGCTGATGTAATCCCGCGTGCCCGCCCCCAGCAAGGCCATGTTGCGCAGGCGGAATTCCTTCAGCCGATTCTCGGCCTCCGCGAGCTTCTGCTCGTAGTTGCGGATCTGCTCCTCGATGAAGCGGCGCGCGGCGTCGCTGTCCTGCCGCTTGCCTCCCAGCCCCGACTCGACAAACAGCGACAACAACGACTGCACCACGCGCTGCGCGCGCGCCGGCTCGGTATCGCTGTATGACAGGGTAAATAGATTGTCACCGCGACCGGACTGGATCCGCAGGCTGCTGGTGACCGAACTGATCAAGGCTTCGCGCTGCTGAGGCGTCTGGGCGATCAGGTCCAGGTCCGCCATGGTGATCAGCTTCTCGACGTTCGGTCGGCTGATCAGCGTACGACTCAACAGGTTGATCTGCTCGCCGATGTTAGGCTGAATCGCAAGGCCCGACATCAGCGGCCGCAGTACCGACTGCGTGTCAACGTAGATTCGTGCCGAGGATTCATAGCGATCGGGCATCGTATAGACGACGACCCCACCCACGACGCCAACCACCCAGGCGAGCGCCAGCCCCCACCAGCGAAACCGCCACATGCCGCGCAGGTAGCCGATGATCTGTGATACGAGTTCTTCCATGGGATGCCGTCGTGCTGAACGCCCGCCGCCGCCTGTGCAAGGCCGGCGAGCGGGCGTCGGGGTGAATGATCAGAACCAGCTTTGCGGAATGATGAGCACGTCGCCCGGGCGCATCTCGACGTTTGCCGAGACGTCGCCGCGCTTGACGAGATCGCGGATGCGCACGCTGTACTGCTTGTTGCCTTCGGCCGTGCGCAGGATGGAGGCGCCGTTGCCGTCTGCGAAGTCGGTGAGGCCGCCGACCACGATCATCACGTCGAGCAGGGTCATCTTCTGCTTGTAAGGCAGCGCCTGCGGGTTGGCCGCTTCGCCGATCACGCGAATCTGTTCGCTGTAGGGCCCGACGAAGCCGCCGACGATGACCGTGACCACCGGGTCGCGGATGAACTTGGACAGATGCTTCTCGATGTCGCGCGCCAGCGTGCTGGGATCCTTGCCCATCGCCGGGAGGTCTTCGACCAGCGGCGCGGTGATCTTGCCGTCGGGGCGCACAGGCACCGACGTGGACAGTTCGGGGTTGCGCCAGACGACGATCTGAACCGAGTCGCCCGGCCCGATGATGTAGTTGTAATCGGCATCGGCTGCCGCAGCGGGTGCCGGCGGGAAAGATGACGCACACCCGGCCAGCACTCCGGCCGCAAACACAAGCGCCAGCATGCGAACCACCGCAGACCACGCGCCACGAACGCTGATGACCATGACAAACCCCTTCAGATTTCTTCGAGCAGCGAATGATACGACGGTCGCGCCGTTTCGACGATGCTATGAGGTGGCGCCGAGCCCACAGAGGAACAAGTGCACACAATCGCTTACACTGACAAGCAAGCGAGGGCGCTAGATTCACGGACGATCATTGCAGGACGAAGACGCACGCGTGCGTGTGCCTTGCCGCACTTCGGGAAGGGGCCGCAATCCCACGACGAATTTCAAGATAACCGAGCCACTTCAATGCACTTACACCATCCGGCCTTGAGCGCTCGCTATGCTCTCAAGGCGCAAGATAGCCACGCCTTCACTACGACTCGGACCCGCGCGAGTACGCCGTCGGCGCCGCCCTTCGATTCGGCCCTCAACGCCTTCCCGTTGCACGAACTCAGTTTCGAGCGCAACGGCTTCGTCATTCGTGTCGCCAACGGCTGCGAATCGCTCAAGCGCCAGACCGCGCAGCTGATCGAGCGCATGTATTCCGCGCGCGGCCTGTTTCCCTATGGCACCCGTGCCGAACTCGACAAGCGCGACATCACGGTCGTCGCCCTGCAGGGCGAGCGTGCGGTCGCGACCCTCACGGTTCGCATGGATCACGGCAACGGCCTGCTTGCCGATACTTTGTATCAGAAGGAGATCGACGCGGTGCGCGCTATCGGCGGCCGAGTGTGCGAAATCACACAGTTGGCGATCGATTCCGGACTCGACTCGCACGATGCCCTCGCGGGTCTATTGCAGGCCCTGTACGCACTCGCGCGCATGACGCAGCGCATGACCGACATCTTCATCGAGGTGCACCCGCGGCACGCGAGCTTCTACCAGCGCGTGTTCGGGTATCGACGTGTGGGCGTGGAGAAGATCTGCCCGCGCGTGGGGGCGGCTGCGGTGTTGCTGCATCTCTCGCAGCATGATTTCGAGCACGCCCTCGCCCGCCACGAACGGGCGGAAGAGCGGCGCCGCTGTGTCAGGCGACTGATGCCATCGAAGACGGAAGTGCAGCGCCTGCTCGAGCGACTCCGGCGCCGCTAGCCCGGAGCGAGGGACGGGCGCGGCTCAGAACCAGTGCCGTAGCTCGACGTAGGCGCGGTCCTGGCGGTCGTAGGCGCTGAACAGCCCCTCGTCGCTGCCGCCGAAGATGTCCAGCCCGGTCACGACGCGCCATGCCGGCGCGAACTTCCAGCTGACTTTGGGCCGCAGCATGTAGTCCGAGCGGTTGAGGCTGGATACGGCGAGAAACTCCGTTTCGAGCGCGCTGCCCACGCCGTGCATCACCTGGAAGGTCACGCCGTGCTCGCTACGCTCGCTCATCATCAGCGGATGGTGATCGTCTAGCCAGCGCCCGTAGTACTGGACGTTGAAGCGCCAGTCGCCCGCCGGGATGTCGGCCCCGAGCGCGTAATCGACCATGTCGGTGGGCGCGAGCCCGAGCGCGAACTGGCCGGGCGCAGCCAGCGGGGTGAAGGTATTGAGGCTGCGACCCCGGGTATGAACCGCCTCGCCCTTGAGCACGAAACTGCCGACGTCCTTGCTGAACGTGCCGCCGACCTGATGCAGGCGGTCGTGTCGCAGGGACGCCGCCCCCGGCTGGTAGGCGTAGAGCGTGGGCGAGATGTCGTAGCTGCGATAGTAGAAAGCGGACAGATCCCAGCCGCCGACCAGGTGCGAGACGCGCGCGCCCCAGTTGCCGTTGTCCAGGTCGTTGTCGTCGGGCTCGTCCTCACGCACCGCCGTGCCGGCGGGCAGCCAGGGGATGGCGTAGAAGTCGCTGCCGGGCTTGCCGATCTCGTCAAAGCTCGGCTTGGGGATCCACAGCAGCTCGAAGTGGGTGTCGGTGCCGAAGTACTCGGCCCGCGCGGCCCACTGGCCGATGCGCATGCTTTCGAACTCGGGCAGCAGGAAGTCGCGCAGGTCGCGCGCGGACACCACGTCGGCAAAGAAGAAGCCGACCATCTCGCCCCAGATCACATGCTGGCGGCCGAGGCGGAACTCCCAGTCGCCATGGCCGATGTCGAGGTAGGCCTCGCGCAGCATGAAGTCGCGGCGCTGGTCACGGCGCACGGCTGCCGGGTAATGATCGTCCTCGAGGTCGAAGGCGCCATCGGCTTCGGCGCGTGCGGTCAGCTTCCAGCCCACGCGCGGCGCCATCTGGCCGCTGCCGGAAAGTTCGGCGCGCGCACGCAGGTGCGACCAGCGGTCGGGCTCGGGCAAGGTGTAGGCTGCGCCGAACTCGGCATAGCCGCTCCACTTGATGCCGCTGCCGGCAGCTTCGGGCGCGCCGACGTCGAGCAGGGCGTCCAGTTCGGGGTCGATGGCCGATTCGGCGGCCACCGCGCCGCCGGCTTCGTCTGCAGCGTCGGGCGCTTGCGCGGAGTCCGCGTCTTCGGCGCCGGGCGCAGGCTCGGCAGCCAGGGCGATGGACGGCGCGACCGCCAGCACGCTGAGCGCGAGGGCGAGACGGGTGGCGAGTTGCGTCAGGGCGGGCATGTTCGGGTGTTTCCTAGATTTCGGGGGTCTCTTCTTCGCGCGGTGCGCGCTCGTCGACGAACACCCAGCGGTCGTCGGCCTTCATGCCGAGCGCGGTGATCTGGCCGTCGGCGATGCGCACCAGACGATCGGCCATGTTCATGACCTTGCGGTCGTGAGTCGAGAACACGAAGGTGGTACCCGACTGGCGGTTGATGTCGCGCATCAGCTTGAGGATGCTGGAGCCGGTCTTGCTGTCGAGGTTGGCGGTCGGCTCGTCGGCGAGCACGATCTTGGAGTGCGTGGCCAGCGCGCGCGCGATCGCCACGCGCTGGCGCTGGCCGCCCGAGAGCTGGTTGGGCCGGTGGCTGGCGTACTTGGTGAGACCGACCACGCCGAGATAGTGGCGCACGCGTTCGGCGCGGTCCTTTTTCGACAGTTCGGGCATCTGCAACAGCGGATACTCGACGTTTTCCTCTGCCGACAGCACGGGCAGCAGGTTGAAGGTCTGGAAGATGAAGCCGATGGTGCGTGCACGCAGGTCGGCAAGCTGATCTGGCGTGCGGTTGGAGACATCATGGCCGTCGATGACGACCTTGCCCGAGCTCGGGGTGTCGATGCAGCCGATAATGTTGAGCAGCGTAGACTTGCCGCTGCCCGAAGGCCCCGCGATCGCGAGAAAGACGCCCGACTCGATCGCCAGCGAGACGTCATTGAGCGCCAGCACGGTCTGGTCGCCGAGGCGGAAATGCTTGCTGACGTGTTCGACCTGGACGATGGGCATCAGAACAACCGAAAATGACTCGAAACGCGAAGAGGATAGCACTCATGCCGCACAGCTTACGATCCCGCCGACACTTCATCGCCCTGCTCGCCAGCGGCCTGCTGCTGCCCGCCATTGCCCATGGCGCCGATGCGGACGCGCCGGCCCCCGCCCCCGCCGACCCGGCTGCCGTCGAACTGGTGCAGCGCGCCGACGCCATCCGCTTTCCGCGCGAGAGCTTCCAGACCGAGATCGTGGTGCGCAACTACAGCAACGGCACCGAGGGCGACGCGCGCACCTTCCGCGTGCTGTCGCGCGGCAACGAGAACACCATCGTGCTCACGCTCGAGCCCGCCACCGAGCGTGGCCAGGCCCTGCTGATGCGCGGCCGCGACCTGTGGGTGTTCATGCCCAGCGTGTCGCAGCCGGTGCGGCTGTCGCTCGCCCAGCGCCTGACCGGCCAGGTCGCGAACGGCGACCTCGCACGCGCCAACTTCTCCGGCGACTACACGCCCTCCGTGGCCGGCAAGGACACCATCGACGGCAAGCCTGCCGTAGTGCTGGACCTGGCCGCGGTCGACCGCACCGTGACCTATGCGCGCGTCAAGTACTGGGTCGGCGAGCAGGACGCACGGCCGCTGAAGGCCGAGTTCTACGCGCTGTCGGGGCGGCTGCTGAAGACCGCGCGCTACGAGGAATTCCGCGAGCTCGCCGGCCAGGTCCGCCCCACCCGGCTGGTGATGGAAGACGCCCTGAAGAAGGGTGAGGTGTCGGTGCTGAGCTACGAGAACATGAACGTGCGCGACCTGCCCGAGCGCATGTTCACCCGCGAGTATCTGCGCCGGCTGCAGTAGGCAGGCCGCTCAAACCACCACCTTCACCTTGCCGTCGGTCGCCGCCTGCAGGTGGCGGGCGAAGGCCGCGCGCACGTCGTCCTCGCCATGCACCAGCCGCACCTCGCCCGGCAGGTGGCGCATGCGGGTGACGAAGCGGGTGAGGTCTTCCTGGTCGGCGTGGGCCGAATAGCCCGACATCGAATGCACGCCGGCGCGGATCTCGATGCGTACGTCGTCGATATCCACGTAGCCGCCGCGCGGGCCGTAGGTCTGGATGGCGTGGCCGGGTGTGCCGCGCGCCTGGTAGCCGACGAAGAGCACGTCGTGGCGCGGATCGCCGAGCATGGCCTTGAGATAATTCACCACCCTGCCCCCGGCGCACATGCCGCTGGCGGCGATGACGATAGCCGGCTCGCGGCTGCGCGCGAGGCGCTGCACGTTGGCGAGGTGGCGATCGTGGGTGTCGATGGCGACGAGCTGCTCGTAGGCGAGCGGCTGCCGACCGGCACGCACGCGAGCGCGAGCCTCGTCGTCCCAGTAGGGCTGGAGCTCTCGATAGAGCTCGGTGAAGCGCTGGGCAAGCGGCGAGTCGAGGAAGATCCTGAGCTTTCCCCACTTGTCGGCGTGCTTGCCCGGGCGCTGGCGCTGGGTGTGGAGGATGTCCTCGAACTCGTACAGCAGCTCCTGCGTGCGGCCGATGCTGAAGGCCGGGATGATCACCGTGCCGCCGTCTTCCAGCGCATGCTCGACCACCGCCTGCAGGCGTTTGCGCCGGTTGCGGCGGTCTTCGTGCTGGCGGTCGCCATAGGTGGTCTCGAGCACCAGCACGTCGGCCTGCCAGGGCGAGCGCGGCGCCGGCAGCAAGGGCGCATGCGGCGCGCCGAGGTCGCCGGAGAAGATGACGCGGCGCTTTTCGGGCCAGGCCGAGCCGGAGAGTTCGCATTCCACATAGGCCGAGCCGAGGATGTGCCCGGCGCGCTGCAGGCGGATGCGGCAGGTGGCACGGGCGCTACGGTACACCGTGTGCCACTTGCCGTAAGGCAGCGCGCGGATGCGCGGTTCGACCATGTCGAGGTAGCGCTCGACCATGGCCTTGTTGCGCGAGACACCGACCTCGAAGGCATCGGCCAGCACCGTGGGCAGCAGGCGCGCGGAAGGCTCGCTGCACAGGATCGGCCCCTTGAAACCGGCGGCCAGCAGCCAGGGCAGGCGGCCACAGTGGTCGATATGGACGTGAGTGAGGATCAGCGCGCCGATGGCGGCGACCGGAAAGTCGATGTCGAGGCGGTCGGCGCCGGCCTTGCCATCGGGCGCGGTTTCGGTGCCCTGGAACAGCCCGCAGTCGACCAGGAAGGAGTTCTCGCCCTCGACGAAGAGCTGGTGGCAGGAGCCGGTGACGCCATTGCGGGCGCCGCGATGGAGGATGGTCGGGTTCATGCCGGCATTCTATTCAATTGTCCGGCACCGAGCCATCGAGAATGCCGTTCTCATCAGGAAGGAACGAGACTTGCGTGGGAACGGGCTTGCCCGCGAACGCAGCCTCGTCGGCGGGCAAGCCCGCTCCCACAGCGCCGCGCACGAAGCCACCACGGCAGCCTTACTCCATCCCCCACTTCTGCAGCCGGTAGCGCAGTTGGCGCAAGGTCATGCCGAGATTGCGCGCGGCGGCGGAGCGGTTCCAGCGCGTGTGCTCGAGCGCGCGGATGATGCGCAGGCGCTCGGCGTCGTCGTTGGCATCGCCGCTCGGGGCAGGCTCGAGACGGCTGTCGTGCGCGACCTCGTCATGCGCGCCGAACACCCCCGGAGCGCCATCGGCGAACCAGCCCGACGCGGTCTGCTCGGGATACAGCTCGATGTCGGCGGCACCAATCTCGTCGCCTTCGCACAGCGCGCAGGCGCGCTCGAGCAGGTTCTCGAGCTCGCGCACGTTGCCGGGAAAGGCGTGGCGCTGCAGCGCCTGCAGGGCATCGGGCGACAGCCGGCGAGGCGCGCCACCCTCGCGTGCGGCCAAGCGGGCCAGGATGTGGGCGGCCAGATCGGCGATGTCCTCGCGGCGCTCGCGCAGCGGCGGCACGCGCAGGGTGATGACGTTGATGCGGAAGAACAGATCCTGGCGGAAGCGCCCGTCGGCGACCAGCCGGCCGAGGTCCTGGTGCGAGGCTGACAGGATGCGCACGTCGACCGGCTCCTCGGCGTGGGCGCCGACCGGGCGCACCGCGCGCTCCTGGATCGCGCGCAGCAGCTTGACCTGCATCGCCAGCGGCAGCTCGCCGATCTCGTCGAGGAACAAGGTGCCGCCGTTGGCGGCCTGGAACAGGCCCTCCTTGTCGGTGCCGGCACCGGTAAAGCTGCCCTTGCGATGGCCGAAGAACTCGCTCTCCATCAGCTCGGCCGAGATCGCGCCGCAGTTGACCGGCACGAAGGGCCCGGCCGCGCGCGCGCCCAGGCTGTGGATGTAGCGCGCGATGACCTCCTTGCCGGTGCCCGACTCGCCTTGGATGAACACCGGCGCCTGGTTGCGCGCGAGCTTTTCGGCCTGGGTGCGCAGTTGCACGAAGGCGGGCGAATGGCCGATGAGGGCGCGCATACCGGAGGGCGCGGCCGCGGCCTGTTCATCTGCACCCTTGAGCTTGAGCGCATGGCTGACGAGTTCGCGCAGCGCCTTGAGCTCGACCGGCTTGGTGACGAAGTCGAAGGCGCCGAGCTTGAGCGCGCGGATCGCGGTCTCGATGCTGCCGAAGGCGGTGATGACCGCCACCGGCAGTCCGGGCTGGCTGGTCTGGATGTGCTCGACCAGTTCCAGCCCATCGCCATCGGGCAGGCGCATGTCGGTGAGGCACAGGCGGTAGCGGCGCTGGCCCAGCAGCTCACGCGCGGCGTGCACCGTGCCGGCGCTGTCGCAGGCGAGCCCCATGCGCATCAGCGACAGTTCAAGCAGTTCGCGGATGTCGTCCTCGTCATCGACGACGAGCACATCGATGGATTGCGGGCGGTTGCGGCGGTCGACGTGGGTCATGGGCGTGTGCGTGCGCTGAGCACCAGATGGGCGCCGGGGCCGGGGCTGGCGAGCTCCAGGTCGGCGTCGTTGGCCTCGGCCAGTTCGCGCGCGATGTAGAGGCCGAGCCCGGTGCCCTTGGGGTGGGTGGTGAAGAACGGTTCGAACAGATGTGCGCGGACGGCCTCGTCGAAGCCGGGGCCGTCGTCGTGCACGTGCAGCGCAATGCGCTCGCCGGGCAGCACCTCGGCCCACAGGCGGATGGCGCCGGGCTGGCCCGAGCAGTAACGCGCGGCGTTGGCGAGCAGGTTGTCGAGGATCTGGTGCAGATGGGCACGGTCGATGGCCAGCGTCAGCGCGGGGTCGATGTCAACCGCGTAGAGGGGCAGCTCGTCCGGCGCGCGGAACACCCGACCGTCGATGACTTCGCCGACGAAGGCCGCCAGCGGCAGGGCCTCGGGCATCGCCTGCTCGCGGCGGCCGAGCGCGAGCACGTCGCGGATCATGCGCTCGATGCGCTGCGCGTTGTCGTTGATGATGCGCACCAGCCGGCCCTGCATCTCGCTGCGCTTCTCGTCGCGCAGCAGTTCGGCGGCCTGGGTGACGGCAGACAGCGGGTTGCGGATCTCGTGCGCCATGCTCGCGGTCAGGCGGCCGAGTGCGGCGAGCTTGATCTGTTGCAACTGGCGCTGGATCTCGTCGAAATCAGTGAGGTAGAGCAGCGTGTCGCCCGCCGCGGCGCTACCCGGCTCGCCCGCCACCGCGCGGCAGCGCAGCAGGCGCCCGCCGGGTCCGACACGCAGCAGACGCCCTTCGGGGGCGACACCCGGCGCATCGCCCGGCTGCAGCATCGGCTCGAAGCCGGCGTCGAGGTCGTTCAGCGCGAGGCCCTCCAGTCCGTCGGTCGCCGTGTGTGCCATGCCGAGCAGCTCGACCGCCTGCGCGTTGGCGTGCAGGATGCGACCGCGCGCATCGACGACGATGACCCCATCGCGCATGTCGCGGATGATGTGTTCGTTCACCGCCTGCTGCTTGGCGAGCGCCGCGCCGCGCTCGGCCGCGAGCGAGGCGTTGGCCTTGGCGCGCAGCGCCAGCAGGCGCGCGACCAGCGCGATCCCGAAGAAGCCGGCGCAGAAGATGCCGACCTGCAGAAAGTCCACCGACTGCTTGCCGCCGACGTAGCGCCAGGTGTTCTCGATCAGCACCGCGATCGTCGCCAGCGCGGCGGTGAACATCACCATGCGCCCCTCGGCGATCAGCCCGGCGCCGGCCAGCATCACCATGATCAGCGCCGGGATGCCGCTGCGGTAGCCGCCGCTGACCCACATGACCAGCGACAGCGCGAGCACGTCGACCACCACCTGCAGGGCCACGGTGCGCTCGAAGCCGAAGCGCCGCGCCGCGTCCGGAAACCCGAGCGCGAGCACGGCGCCGAGATAGGCGAAGGCGACGGTTAGGTAGATGCTCGGCGACTCCTTGCCGAGACCGAGCTCCTGGCCGGCAACGAGGAACAGCCCGGCCAGCACCAGGCGGAAGAAGTTGAGGTAGCGCAGCGAGGTACGACGCGCGCGATCGCCCTCGGCGGGCGCAGCGTCGCGCGCGTCAGTCTGCGCGCTGGCCGGCACGGCGATGGGCATCGCAGCAGTAGAAGTCTTCGCCGGCGCGCACGCCCTCGGACTCGGGGACGATGAGGCCGCAGTGCCGGCATTCGAGCATGCGCTCGGGTGCGATCGGCTTGCCGGATTCCTTGCGGCGAATGGCCTGCTGATCCTTGAAGCGCCGCAGCGCGCCGCGCGCCCACCAGATGCCGATGAAAACCAGGATGACGATGAGCAGATTGCGCACGGTGGGGGCAGCGCAGAGGGTGCGCCGGGGGGTGTCGAAAACGCCCGGATTCTAGCATGTGGCCACGCGGGCTCCGTGGGAGCGGACTCGGCGCCCGTGGGAGCAAGTCTCTGTGGGAGCGGCCTTGGCCGCGAAAGTGGCGTTTGATCCTGCGACCTTCGCGGGCAAGTCCGCTCCCACAAACAGTTGCTCCCACCGAAAGTTGCTCACACGGTACGTGCGCCGCAATGCCCCTTCCCGCAGCGATCGCTCGCCCGCGTCCCGCTGGCTTTGCGACAATGCAGCACCTCCCCTCCCTCACGCCCTGTCGCCGGACCGCTGCCCATGCCGAGCTTCCCCGCCCCCATCGAATCCCGCCTGCCGAACGTGGGCACGACCATCTTCACCGTGATGTCGCGCCTGGCGCAGGAGTGCGGCGCGATCAACCTGTCGCAGGGCTTCCCCGACTTCAATGCCGAGGATCTGCTGTTCGAGCGCGTCGCCCACTGGATGCGCGCCGGCCACAACCAGTACGCGCCGATGGCCGGCTGCCTCGCGCTGCGCGCGGCGATCGCCGCCAAGGTCGAAGCGCTGTACGGCACGCGCTACGACGTCGAGCACGAGATCACCGTCACCGCCGGCGCCACCCAGGCGCTGTTCACCGCAGTCACCGCCTGCGTGCATCCGGGCGACGAGGTGATCGTGTTCGAGCCGGTGTACGACTCGTACGCGCCGGCGATCGAGCTGGCCGGCGGCAAGGTGGTGCGCATGCGCCTGGCCGCGCCCGACTATCGCCCGGACTGGGACGCGGTGGCGGCAGCGATCGGGCCGCGCACCCGCATGATCATGATCAACACCCCGCACAACCCCACCGCCACGGTGTGGACGCAGGACGACCTGAACCGGCTGGCCGCGCTCACCCGCGGCACCGGCATCGTCGTGGTGGCCGACGAGGTCTATGAGCACATCGTGTTCGACGGCGCCGCCCATGCGAGCTGCGCCGCGCACCCCGAGCTGGCCGCGCGCAGCTTCGTGGTGTCGAGCTTCGGCAAGACCTACCACATCACCGGCTGGAAGGTCGGCTACATCCTGGCGCCGGGCGAGCTGATGGCGGAGTTCCGCAAGGTGCATCAGTTCAACGTGTTTACAGTGAATACGCCGGTGCAGCTCGCGCTCGCCGACTACATGGCCGACGCCTCGCGCCACCTCGCGCTGGCGGCCTTCTACCAGGGCAAGCGCGACTTCTTCCGCGACGCGATGGCCGGGTCGCGCTTCGAGCTGCTGCCCGCGCGCGGCACCTACTTCCAGCTCGCGCGCTACGGCGCGATCTCGGACCTGGGCGATGCGGCCTTCTGCGCGCACCTGACGCGCAACGTCGGCGTGGCGGCGATCCCGGTGTCCGCCTTCTTCGCCGATGGCCGCGACGAGCGCGTGATCCGCTTCTGCTTTGCCAAGAACGAGGCCACGCTGGCCGCGGCCTGCGAGCGGCTGTGCAAGATCTGAACGACCGTAATCCCTTCGAGACGCCCCTGATGTTCAGACAACCCCACCCCACCCTCGAGCGCAGCGGCGACAGCGTCCGCATCCTCGACCAGACCGTGCTCCCCTACCGCACCGCAACGGTGGTGTTGCACACGCTGGCCAACGCAGCCCACGCCATCCGCAGCATGCAGGTGCGCGGCGCGCCGCTGATCGGCGCCACCGCGGCCTTCGGCGTGGCGCTGGCGCTGCGCCACGAGGGCGGCGAGGACGAAGCGCTCGAGCGCGCCCTGAAGGTGCTCGGCGCCACCCGGCCGACCGCAGTCAACCTGCACTGGGCGCTCGCGCGCATGGACGCTGCCCTGCGCCCGCTGCCGCGCGCGGCGCGGCTGGAAGCCGCCTGGGCCGAGGCCGAAGCCATCCGCGCCGACGACGCGACCACCTGCGACGCCATCGGCCGCCATGGGCTCGGACTGATCCGCGAGCTCGCCGCGCGCCGCCCCGGCCCGGTACGGCTGATGACCCACTGTAACGCCGGCTGGCTCGCCACCTGCGGCGCCGGCACCGCGCTCGCGCCGATCTACGCCGCACAGGCCGAGGGCATCGCGGTCGAGGTCTTCGTCAGCGAGACCCGGCCGCGCAACCAGGGCCTGCTCACCGCCTGGGAGCTGCGCGCCGCCGGCGTGCCGCACGTGCTGATCGCCGACAACGCCGCCGGCCTCTTGCTGATGCGTGGCGAGGTGGACATGGTGATCACCGGCGCCGACCGCATCGCCGCCAACGGCGACACCGCCAACAAGGTCGGCACCTGGCTGAAGGCGCTCGCCGCGCAGGCCGCCGGCGTGCCCTTCTACATCGCCGCGCCGCATTCGACGCTCGACTTCGCCTGCGCGGACGGCGCCGCCATCCCGATCGAGGACCGCGGCGCCGCCGAGGTCTGCCACGTGCGCGGCTTGACGCCGGCCGGCGACATCACCGAACTCGCCCTCGCCCCGGCCGACACCCGCGCCGCCAACCCCGCCTTCGACGTCACGCCCGCCGCGCTGATCCGCGGCATCATCACCGAACGCGGCATCGCGCCCGCCGGCGAGCTGGCGCGCCTTTATCCGGAGCACGAACGATGAGCGACACCCCGGGCATCTGCATCCACGAGGAGGCCGGCTGGCAGCCGCCGGATCCGCTGCGCGCCGAGCTGCTCGCCACGCTGCACGCGATGTCGGACGCGGGCCTCAACGTGGGCACGGCGGGGAATGCAAGCGTGCGGCTGACGAGTGCTGCCGAACAGACGAGTGCGCAGGACCCGGCAGCCAGCCAGGTGGGCATGCTGATCACACCCAGCGGCATGCCCGCCGAGCGCTGCCGACCACAGGATATGGTGGAAGTCGACAACGACGGCCGCTACGCCGGCCCGCTCGCGCCGTCCTCGGAATGGAAGCTGCACCACGACATCTACGCCGCCTTTCCCGCGGCAGGCGCCGTGCTGCACGCCCACTCGCCCTTCGCCACCGCGCTCGCCTGCCAGCGCATCGAGATCCCGCCCTTCCACTACATGATCGCCCGCTTCGGCGGCACCACCGTGCGCTGTGCGCGCTACGCCACCTTCGGCACCCAGGCCCTGTCCGACGCCACCGTCGCCGCGCTGGCGAGCCGCAGCGCCTGCCTGCTCGCCAACCACGGCATGGTGGTCTTCGGCCGCGACCTCGCCCACGCGCTGGCGCTGGCGATCGAGTTCGAGACCCTGTGCGCGCAGTACTGGCGCACGCTGCAGCTGGGCGCCCCGGTGCTGCTGTCCGAGCAGGAGATGGCCGAGGTTATCGAACGCTTCAAGTGGTACGGGAAACCGCGGGGCTGAGGCATCGGGGAGCAGGCGCTGATCCGCTGTGGGAGCAGGCGGAACTTCCGTGGAGCGGCCTTGCCCGCGAACGACCTACCGCTCCAGCACCCGCAACAAGCTCGACGTATCCTCCCGCCCCCAGCCCGCGCCCATCAGCGCATTGAGCTGCTGCCACACCTGCGCCGCCACCGGTAGCGGCGCGCCGAGCCGGGCGGCCTCGTCCATCAGGATGGCGAAGTCCTTGTGGTGCAGCCGCGCCTCGATGCCGGCGGCGAAGTCGCGCGCGACCATCTTTGTGCCCATCACCTCCAGCACCTTCGAGCCCGCCGAACCGCCCATCAGCGCCTGGCGCACCGCGGCGACGTCGACGCCGTGGGCGTTGGCCAGGCTCACCGCCTCGGCGCAGGCCTGGATCGTCGACACCATGATCATCTGGTTGCAGGCCTTCGCGACCTGGCCGGCGCCGGGCGGGCCGATGTGCACGATGCGCTTGCCGAGCACCTCGAACAGCGGGCGCACGCGGGCGAGCGTCTCGTCCTCGGTGCCGGCCATGATCGCCAGCGTGGCGTCGCGCGCGCCCTGGCCGCCGCCGGAGACCGGCGCGTCGACCCAGCCGATATCGCGCTCGGCGTAGCGCGCCGCGAGCGAGCGCGCGGTCGCGGGCGCGATCGTGCTCATGTCGACGTGGATGCTGCCGGGCACGAAGCCCGCGGCCAGCCCGTTCGGCCCGAAGGCGAGCGCCTCGACGTCGGCGCTGGCGGTGACGATGGTGATGACGACCTCGCTGCGCGCGGCCAGCTCGGAAGGCGTCGCGCACAGCGGCACGCCCTCGGCGACCAGCGCCGCGGCCGATTCGGGACGGCGCGCCCACAGCGCCAGGTCGTGGCCGGCGGCGCGCAGGTGGCGGGCCATGGGCTCGCCCATCACACCCAGGCCGATGAATCCGATTCTCATGTGACTCTCCCCTGCTCCGTTCATTCGCCCGCGCTGCCGCTCATGCGCTCGAAGAGCTTGAGCATCGCGACCGAGTCGTCCTCGCCCAGGCCGCTGCCGGCCATGGCGTTGAATAGCTGCATGGTGGCCGCGGCCGTCGGCAGCGCCAGGCCGAGGCGGTGGGCCTCGTCCATGACGATGCGCACGTCCTTGTGGTGCATCCAGGCCTTGAAGCCGGGCTTGAAGTTGCGCGCGAGCATGCGCTGGCCGTGGTTCTCGAGGATGCGCGAATACGCGAAGCCGCCGAGCAGGGCCTCGCGCACTTTCGCGCCATCGACACCGCTCCTGGCGGCGAAGTTGAGCGCCTCCGCGACCGACGCCACGCCGACCCCGGTGATGATCTGGTTGCAGGCCTTGGCGACCTGCCCGGCGCCCGCTTCGCCGATGCGGGTGATGGACTTGCCCATGGCCTCGAACAGCGGCTGCACGTGCGCGCAGGCGTCCGCATCGCCACCGACCATGATGGTGAGCGTGCCGGCGATGGCGCCCGGCTCGCCGCCGGACACCGGGGCGTCGAGCGCGACCACGCCGCGCTCGGCCAGGCGCGTGGCGATGGACTGCGCCGCGGCCGGGGCGATGGTGCTCATGTCGATGTGGATGTGGCCCGTGCCGACACCGTCGGCGACGCCATCCGGCCCGAGCGTGACCTGCTCGACGTCGGGCGCGTCGGCGACCATGCTGATCGTGACCACCGCGCGGCGCGCGACCTCGGCCGCGCTGGCGCAGTCGCCGGCGCCGGCGTCGAGCAGCGGCTGCATCGACTCGCGCCGGCGGCTCCATACATGCACGCGGTGCCCGGCCTTGATGAGATTGAGGGCCATGGGCCGGCCCATGAGGCCGAGTCCGATGAATCCGACTTCCATTGGCTGAAGTCCTCCAGAGATGAGTGGTGTGGTGGCTGGGCGGACCCAAATTATCGCCGGCAAGCCCGCGATGCAGCGGTTGTGTGAGGGCAGGCCGCCACCCTCTGCGGAACGGAACCCGACACCGCACCCTGCGGGAGCAGCCTTGGCTGCGAAAGCAACGTCCGGTCTTGCGACATTCGCGTGCGAGCCCGCTGCCACCGGGCACGCGCAGAGCCGGCTGGTGGCGCGGCGGGAAGCCCGCCATAATCGCCGCCATGAAATACGGCGCAATCATCAAGGAAATCGGGCGGGGCGCCAAGGGTGCCCGCGACCTGGACACGGCCGCTGCGGCGGCGCTCTTCGGCGACATCCTGGACGGCGCGGTGCCCGAGCTCGAACTCGGCGCCATCCTGATCGCCTTCCGCATCAAGAGCGAGGCGTTGCCCGAGCTGCTCGGCTTCAAGCAGGCGATGGACGCGCGCACCGCGCAGGTGACGGTGCCCGAGGGCCCGCGCTGCGTGGTGCTGCCAACCTACAACGGCGCGCGCCGCCAGGCCAACCTGATGCCGCTGGTGGCGCTGCTGCTGGCGCGCGAGGGCGTGCCGGTGCTGATCCAGGGCCGGCACGACTTCGAGACCCGGGTGAGCCCCTTCGAGCTGCTCGCCGCGCTCGACCTGTATCCGGCGGCGGACGCGGCGCAGGCCTCGGCGCAGCTTGCGCAGCGGCACATCGCCTGCATCGGCGTGGACAAGCTGCTGCCCGGGCTCGACCCGCTGCTGGCGCTGCGCGTGCGCATGGGCGTGCGCGCCAGCGGCCACACCATGGCCAAGCTCATCGACCCCTGCCGCGGGCGCAGCGTGCGCGTGGTGGCGGTGACGCATCCCGAGTACCTCGAGCGCATGGATGAGTTCCTGCGCGCCGACGGCGGGCGCGCGATGCTGATGCGCGGCACCGAGGGCGAGATCTACGCCAACCCGCGGCGCTGCCCGGAGATGAAGGTGTATGTGGATGGCGCCGCGTCGGTCGGCGTGGCAGGCGAGGAAGGCGGCGCCCCGCCGCTCGCCGGGCTGCCCGACGCACCCTCGGTGGCGGACAACGCGGCGCTGATCCGCGCCATGCTGGCCGGGGAGGTCCCGGTGCCGGAGCCAGTCCTCCGGCAGGTGGCGGCGCTGCAGGCGCTCGCGGCGTATGTCGGCTCCGGACGGGGCGGCCCGATTCGCGGGTAAGCCGGCTTCCCCTGCGAAAGCCGGCGGCGATGCCCGCAAGGCCCGCTCCGATCAGGCCGCCAGTCGCCCGGCGCGGTAATCGGCCACGGCCTGGTAGATCTCCTGCTCGGTGTTCATGACGAAGGGCCCGTACTGCGCAATCGGCTCGCCGAGCGGGCGGCCGGCGATGAGCAGCGCGCGGGTGTCGGCGGTGGCCTCGATCGTCACGCCGTCGCTGTCCGCGTCGTTGGCCAGGATCGCCATGTTGCGCACCGGCACCGTCTCGGCGCCCACCTTCAGCGCGCCGCGATAGACGTACAGGAAGGCGTTGTGGCCGGCCGGCAGCGGCTGCGAAAAACTTGCGCCTGCAGGCAGATGCAGGTCGAGGTACAAGGGCGCGGTCGTCTCGCGCGTGACGGCGCCGGTGACACCGTGGCTTGCGCCGGCGATCACCACCGCCTCGACACCGGCCTCGGTGGTGAAGCGCGGCAGCTCGGTGGCGGCGAAATCGCGGTACCAGGGCACGGCCATCTTGTCGCTGGCCGGCAGGTTGAGCCAGAGCTGGAAGCCTTCCATGACGCCTTCTTCCTGCTGCGGAATCTCGGAGTGGATCACGCCACGCCCGGCCGTCATCCACTGCACGCCGCCGTTCTCGAGCAGGCCTTCGTGGCCGGCGCTGTCACGGTGCAGCATGCGCCCGGCGATCATGTAGGTGACGGTCTCGAAGCCGCGGTGCGGGTGGTCGGGAAAGCCGGCGATGTAGTCGTCGGCCTTGTCGCTGCCGAAGGCGTCGAGCATCAGGAAGGGGTCGAGCCGGCGCTGCAGCGGCTGGCTGAGCACGCGGGTGAGCTTGACGCCGGCGCCGTCGGAGGTCGGCACGCCGACCACCAGGCGCTCGACTTGGCGGGGACGAAGCACGATTTCGTGCGCTGCGCGCTTGTTCATGGAGATCTCCTCGACAGGTTCCCGGCCAGGGTTCAGCGCAGGCGCTCGGCCGCGCGCAGGATGGCCAGGGTGATCCTGGGGGTGACGGGCCCGGCAATGAAGGCGGCGCCCGAGGCCAGCGGCCAGGCGACGATGTAGGCTTTCAGCCACAGCCAGACGAAATCGGGCCGAAAACCGAGGTTGAACCAGGTGATGAAGGCGGTCATCAGGAACGCCATGATGCCCGCCATCACCACCGGCTGGACGTATTTGCCCTGCAGCCTCATGGCGCGCCTCGTCGATCAGGCCAGTGCGGCTTCGATGTCGGCCTCGGCTTCGGCGAAGCCCTGCTTGACCGCGTCTTCGCCCATGTTCAGGCCTTCGGCGTAGACGAAGTGGATGTCGGTCATGCCGAGGAAGCCGAGCACCGTCTGCAGGTAGGGCGTCTGCGTGTCGGCCGCGGTGCCACGATAACGACCGCCGCGGGCGAAGGCGATGTACACCTTCTTGCCCTTGAGCAGGCCCTCGGGGCCATTCTCGGTGTAGCGGAAGGTGACGCCGGCGCGGGCGATGGCGTCGATCCAGTTCTTCAGCTGGGTGGAGATGCCGAAGTTGTACATCGGCACGCCGATCACCAGCACGTCGGCGGCCTGCACTTCGGCGACCAGCGCGTCGCTGGCGGCCACGCGGGCGGCCTGCCCGGGGGTGCGCTGCTCGGCGGGCGTGAACAGTGCGCCGAGCGCAGCCTCATCGATCACCGGCGCGGGGTCGCGGGCCAGGTCGCGCTGCACCAGGGCCGCGCCGGGGTTGGCGGCCTGCAAGCGAGCGACGATGTCGCTGGCGATGCGAGTGGAGTTGCCGGCTTCGGCGCGGGCGCTGCCATTGATTTGCAGGATCTTCATGTTCGGGACCTCATCGGTTGGGGGAGCAAGTGAGGCGCAGTTTATTCTCACCATCCGATTGCATTAAGCCCTTCAAACAGACATCATTGTTCCCCATATGGGACAACTAGACCCCAACGACCTGCTGATCTTCGCCCGCGTCGTCGACGAAGGCAGCTTCACCGCGGCCGCGGATCGGCTCGGGCTGCCGAAATCCACCGTGTCGCGCCGCCTGTCGCAGCTCGAGGAACGCCTCGGCGAGCGCCTGCTGCTGCGCACCACGCGCCGGCTCAGCATCACCGAGTTCGGCAGCGCCCTGCTCGAACATGCGCGCCAGGTGGATACCGAGGTGGAAGCGGTCGCAGCCTTGGCCGAGAGCCGCCAGGCGCGGCCGAGCGGGCGGCTGCGCGTGTCGATGCCCAACGATTTCGCCAACCTGCTGTTGACCGACATGCTGGCCGCGTTCTCGGCGCTGCATCCGGCGGTGACACTCGAACTGGACCTGTCGCCGCGCCGGGTGGACCTGCTCGGCGAGAACTTCGATGTCGCCATCCGCATGGGCGAACTCCCCGACGACACCCTGCTCGCCGCACGCCGGCTGGCGCAGTTTCCGTGGGGCTTGTACGCCTCACCCGGCTATGTCGCCGAACACGGCGAACCCTCGGGGCCGGACGACCTGCACCGCCACCGCGCGCTGCGCCTGCTGGCGCGCAGCGGCGAGCCGATCGGGTGGACCTTGCTGCGCGGCGACAAGCGCTGGGAGGGGGTGCCGCCGGGCTCGATCACCGCCAACTCGCCCGAATTGCTGATCCGCTTCGCGCGTGCGGGCGCCGGTATTACCGCGGTGCCGGACTACTTCGCGAGCCCCTACGTGCGCCGCGGGGAGTTGCAGCGCGTGCTGCCCGAGTGGTGCCCGCCATCGATCACCGCGTGGGCGGTGTTTCCGGGGCGCAAGCTGATGCCGGCGAAGACGCGCGCGTTTCTGGACATGCTGCAGGCGGCGTTCGCCGTTTGAGCGGTCGTGCGGGAAACGAACTCGTACGGGGCGGCGGCGCGTCGCGCGCGTGGGGAGGCTGTGGGCGGGGAAACTGCAGGAGCAGGCTTGGCCGCGAACGAATCCGGGACAGCACGATCGGAATCGAATATCGCACGCCGGCAAGCCCGCGTCCCAAGGACTGCGCCCTACCCCTGCTCCGTGACGCCTGCGCGCCCCTTCTGAGGGGCGCGCCGCTTACAATGGCGCCCTCTTACCGAAACCGAATCACGATGACCCTGCTTCTGAAAATCCTCCACCTGCCCGCACGGGTGCTTTACCTCGCCCTGTTCCTGGTCGCGGCCGGGCTGCTGAGCTTTGGCCTCTACCTGCAGCATGTCGTGGGCCTGGAGCCCTGCCCGATGTGCATCATGCAGCGCTACGCGTTCGCCACCGCCGCGCTGATCGGCTTGATCGCCGCCATCCACGCCCCGGGCCGGACCGGCGAGCGCGTCTATGCGGTGCTGATCGGCGCCGCGGCGCTGACCGGCGGCAGCATCGCCGCGCGCCAGAGCTGGATGCAGATCAACCCGCCGCTGATCCCGGAGTGCGGCCCCGGGCTGGAGTTCATGCTCGAGAGCTTCCCGCTCGCGCAGGCGCTGCCGATGATCTTCCGCGGCGCGGGTGACTGCAGCGTCGTCGACTGGACCTTCCTCGGCCTGTCGATCGCCAACTGGTCGCTGGTGAGCTTCACCGCGACCGTGCTCTTCGCCGGCTGGATGCTGCTGCGGCGCGGCTGATACAAGTTCAGCCGCAGCTCGCCTTCTCGTCCTTGACGCCGAACTTGTGCAGGATGTTCACCAGCGGGCACAGCCCGGTGAAGGCGCTCTGGAACAGGTTGAGGCCGACGAAGCCGGTCACCCACAGGAAGTGCTTGCTGACGAAGAGCGGCGAGGCCTCGACGCCGAGGGCGAGCGAGATCAGGACGAAGGCGCCGGCGAAGGCGCGGACGTAATCGTTGGTGGTCATGCGGTTTCCTCCTCGGGGTTTTGCAGGCGAGCGATGCGGCCACGCATGGCCGCGTAGTAGAGCACCGGGATCACCACCAGGGTGAGCACGGTGGACACGAAGATGCCGAAGATCAGGCTGATCGCCAGACCGTTGAAGATCGGGTCGTCGAGGATGAACACCGCGCCGATCATCGCCGCCAGCGCGGTGAGTCCGATCGGCTTGGCGCGCACCGCGGCGGCGCGGATCAGCGCCTCGCCGAACTCCATGCCCGGCTTGCCATCCTCGCCCCGCACCTGCTGGTTGACGAAATCCACCAGCAGGATGGAGTTGCGCACGATGATGCCGGCGAGCGCGATCATGCCGATCATCGAGGTGGCGGTGAATTGCGCGCCGAACAGCGCGTGGCCGGGCATCACGCCGACGATGGTGAGCGGGATCGGCGCCATGATGATCAGCGGCACCAGGTAACTGCGGAACTGCGCCACCACCAGCAGGTAGATCAGCACCAGGCCCACCGCGTACGCGGCACCCATGTCGCGGAAGGTCTCGTAGGTGATCTGCCACTCGCCGTCCCACTTGAGCTGATAGCCCGAGTAGGGGTCGTCGGGCTGGCTGATGAACCATTCGCCGAGCGTGCCCGCCAGCCCCGGCGCGCCCTCGAGCGCCATGCCGTTGACGCGTGAGCGGATGTCGAACATGCCGTACAGCGGCGAGTCGAGCTGGCCGCCCATGTCGCCGGTCACGTACACCACCGGCAGCAGGTCCTTGCGATACAGGATCTGCTCGCGGCGGGTCTCGGCGACCTGCACGACTTCAGAAATATTGATGAGCTGGCCGGCGTTGTCGCCGCCGCGGGCGCGCACCTGCATGGCGAGCAGGTTGCCGAGCTCGGACTGGCGCACGGCGGGGAGCTGGATGCGCACCGGGATCTCGTACTTGTTGTCGCCGCCGTGCACCGGGGTCACGTTCTCGCCGGAGAGCCCCAGGCGCACGACCTCGACGATGTCGGCCTGGGCCACGCCCATGCGCGCAGCCTTGGCCTGGTCGACGCGCAGCACCAGCTTGGGCGCATCCTCGTCCACCGTGTCGTCGACGCCGACGATGTCGGCCGTGTCCTCGAAGGCGGCGCGCACCTGCTTCGCCACCGCCACCTGGCCGGCGTAGTCGGGTCCGTAGATCTCGGCGACGATCGGCGACAGCACCGGCGGGCCGGGCGGCACCTCGACGACCTTGACGTTGCCGCCGTTACGCAGCGCGATCGCGGTGACGGCCTCGCGCACCGACACCGCGATCTCGTGGCTCTGGCGGTCGCGCGCGGTCTTGTCGACCAGGTTGACCTGGATGTCGCCCTGCTCGGGTGCGCTGCGCAGGTAGTACTGGCGCACCAGGCCGTTGAAGTTGATCGGCGCCGCGCTGCCGGCGTAGGACTGCCAGTCGGTGACCTCGGGCACGGTGGCCAGATGGGCGCCGATCTCGTTGAGCACGCGCGCGGTGTCTTCCACCGGCGTGCCCACCGGCATGTCGAGCACGACCTGGAATTCGCTCTTGTTGTCGAAGGGCAGCATCTTCATCACCACGAGCTGCACCACCGGCAGCGCCACCGAAGCGCCGATGAGCGCGAACACCGCCAGCCACAGCATCAGCCGGTTGCGGCCGCCGCGCTGCGCGTCGAACATCGGCGTCATCACACGACGGAAGAGGCCGTCGAGCCGCCGCGTCATCTTGTCCTCGCCCTCGTGGTGGTGGGCATCGACACGCTTCAGCAGCTTCTGCGCCAGCCAGGGCGTGACCACGAAGGCCACCACCAGCGAGATGAACATGCCCATCGAGGCGTTGATCGGGATCGGGCTCATGTAGGGGCCCATCAGCCCGGTGACGAAGGCCATCGGCAGCAGCGCCGCGATCACGGTGAAGGTGGCGAGGATGGTGGGGCCGCCGACCTCGTCCACCGCCTTCGGGATCAGGCGCCACAAGGGCGTGTCGGGCTCGAGCGTGTGCCAGCGATGGATGTTCTCGACCACCACGATGGCGTCGTCGACCAGGATGCCGATCGAGAAGATGAGCGCGAACAGCGACACCCGGTTGAGCGTGAAGCCCCACGCCCAGGAGGCGAACAGCGTCGCCGCGAGCGTCAGCGACACCGCGATGCCGACGATGACCGCCTCGCGCCAGCCGAGCGCGAAGAACACCAGCGCCACCACCGCCGCGGTGGCGAAGGCGAGCTTGCCGATGAGCTGCGTGGCCTTGTCGTTGGCGGTCTTGCCGTAGTCGCGGGTGACGGTGACCTCGACGCCTTCCGGGATGACGCTGCCGCGCAGATTCTCCAGGCGCTGCATCGCCGCCTGGGCGACGTCGGCGGCGTTGGCGCCGGGCTTCTTCGACAGCGCCAGGGTGACCGCGGGAAACAGACCCTGTTGCTCGATGCCGCGCGCCTCGGCGGCGGCGCCGGTGCCGAACCAGACGTACTGCGCGGGCTGGTCGGGGCCGTCCACGACCTCGGCGACGTCACGCAGGAAGACCGGCTTGCGGTCCTGCACGCCCACCACCAGCTTGCGCACGTCCTCGGCGGATTCGAGGTAGGTGCCGGTCTGCACCAGCACTTCCCTGTTGCCCGCGACCAGGCTGCCCGCCGGCTGCGAGGCGTTGGCGAGCTGCAACGCGCCGCGCAGATCCTGCGCGGTGATGCCGTGCGCGTTCATGCGCTCGGTGTCCATGTCCACCCGGATCACGTGACCAGGGCCCCCGATGGTGGCGACGTCGCGGGTGCCGGGGATGCGCTTGAGTTCGGTCTCGGTGGCGCGCGCGACCTGTTGCAGCGAGAACGCGGCGCGCTCGGGGTCGGCGGTCCAGAACGTGAAACTGACGATCGGCACGTCGTCGATGCCCTTGGGCTTGATCAGCGGCATGCCGACGCCAAGCTGCGGCGACAGCCAGTCGGCGTGCGAATCCACCGTATCGTAGAGCCGCACCAGCGCGGTCTGGTTGGGCACGCCGACCTCGAACTGCACGGTGATCACCGCCATGCCGGGGCGCGACACGGTGTAGACGTGCTCGACGCCGGCGATGCGCGACAGCACCTGCTCGGCCGGGCGCGCCACCAGGGATTCGACGTCGTGCGCCGAGGCGCCCGGGAAGGGCACCAGCACGTTGGCCATGGTGACGTCGATCTGCGGCTCTTCTTCCTTGGGTGTGATCAGCGTGGCGAAGATGCCGGCGAGCAGCAGGACCAGCGCCAGCAGCGGCGTGATCGCGTTGCGCTGGAAGCCGGCCGCGATACGGCCGGAGATGCCGAGGGGCTTCTCCATCGTCGCCTCCCGGCTCAGCGCGCGGCCGCAGCCGAGCGCGCCTGGATGCCGGCCTGGACCGGGTCGAGGGCGAGGATCTCGTCACCCTTGAGGCCCGACAGCACCTCGACCGCCTTGCCGCCGGGCAGCGTGCGGCCGAGGCGGATCTGACGCAGCGTGAAGCCCCCCTGGCCGTCGGCGGCATAGACCGCGGTGAGCTCGCCACGGCGCAGCACGGCGGCGGCGGGGATCACGATGGGGCTCGCCGCGCTCGCGGCGGAAGAGGTCGCGCTCGAGTCCGCGCTTGCAGCAGCGGACGTCCCCTGGAAATACACACGCGCAAAGCTGCCGGGCAGCACGTCCGCGGTGCCGGGGGGCAGCTCGACGCGCACGCGCACGGTGTGGGTGCGGGCGTCGGCTGCCGGCAGCACGGTGACCGCGGCGGCTTCGATCGTGCGCCCGCTGGCGGGCAGCTCGACGCTGGCGCGCAGCGAGCCGCTGCCGAGTTCAGCCAGACGCTGGGGCGCGAGGTCGACCACGGCGCGCATCTGCGCGGGGTCATAGACGGTGAGCAGGTTGCGCCCGGGCTGGGCCATCTCGCCGGCCTCGATGTGGCGCGCAGCGACCACGCCATCGAGCGGCGAAGCCACCTCGGCGTAACCCCGCACCGTGGCAACCTGTTCGCGCTGGGCGCGGGCCGCACGCAACTGCGCCTCGGCGGCCTCGAACTGGGTGCGCGCGCCGTCGAGCGCAGACTGGCTGAGGAACTTGCGCTCGACCAGGCTGCGCGCACGCGCGTATTCCGACCGCGCGTTGCCGAGCGCCGTCTGCGCCTGGGCGATGCCGGCTTCGGCGGCGGCTACGGCGGCGGCCGCTTCGGCGGGATCGATGCGGACCAGCACCTGGCCCCTGCTCACCCGGTCGCCGGCATCGACCGCAAGGCCCAGGATGCGGCCCGGCATCTGCGCCGCCAGCGTGGACTGGCGCACCGCCTCGATCGTCGCCTCCGCAGCGACCATGGGCACCAACGCGCGCGACTCGATGCGGAACGTGGGCACCTCGGCCTGACCGGGCAGGCCGAAGCTCGCGAGCGCGGCCGAGAACAGGAGGCCAGACGCGCGCTTGAGGGGGGCGCGCGCAAAGAACGATCGCGCAATGACGGGGAGCATGATGGGCTTCATGTGTATAAGTATATTCTTATACAAAGACCGGTCAAGCGCCACGCACCAGGCCCAGCATGCAAATGCTCACGCGCGGACCAGCTCGCTCACACGGAAAAGGCTGCGCCGTGGGAGCGGGCTGACCCGCGACGGAAGAGGCGGGCCGAAGCCCGGGAGGGCAGTCAGCCCAGACAGCTGGCGGCGTAGTCGGCCATCGCGCGCACCACCGGCTCGGCTTCGCCGGCCGCAGTCGCAAGGGTGATCTCGCAGCCCGGGTGGGCGGCGCGCGCTTCATCGAGCAGCACCGGCAGGTCGCGCTTCAGGTGACCGCCCTGGGCGAGGAAAACGGGCACGACCGCGACCTTGCGCACGCCGCCCTGGACGAGCGCTGCGATCGCCTCGGGCAGGGTCGGGGTCATGAATTCGAGGAAGGCGAGTTCCACCTTGGGCGCATCGGCGCGCGCCAGGACAGTGTCGCGAATGCGGCGCATCGGGCCGGCCCATTCGGGGTCGCGGGCACCATGCCCGAACAGGACGATAGCGGAATCGGGTTGGTGCACTGCAGTCATGAAGCGATCTCCGGGGCGGGGGTGGTGGCATGCTGGAGGCGCCGAGCGCCGGCGAGCAACAGGTGTTCGAGCGCGCGCGCGGCGCAGAACAGCCCGACACTGGCGGTGACCGCCATGCTCGAGCCGTAGCCCGCACAAGCCAGCCCCTGGGGCGCGGCGTGCGCCGTATCGGCGTGATTCTCGACGTCGCAAGCCTGGACCGCCGGATAGCGCAGGGGTTCAGTGGAGAAGACCGCCTCGATGCCGAATTTCTTCCTGGGGTCGCGGGTGAAGCCGTGTTCCTTGCGCAGCCGCGCCCGCACCTTCGACAGCAGCGGGTCCTGCAGCGTGCGCGCGAGGTCGTCGACGCAGATGCGTGCGGGGTCCGACTTGCCCCCTGCCCCACCCGCCATCACCAGCGGGATGCGACGCTGACGGCAGATTGCGGCGATCGCCACCTTGGCGCGCACATTGTCGATGGCGTCGATCACGACGTCGAAATCATGAAGCAGCTCACCCGCGTTCTCGGGGGTGACGAAGTCTTCGATCAGTTCGATCCGGCAGGCCGGGTGGGTGCCGGCGATTCGCGCCGCCATGGCTTCGACCTTGGCCATGCCGAGCGTGGCGTCCAGCGCGTGGACCTGGCGGTTGATGTTCGACTCGGCCACGTGATCGAGGTCGATCAGCGTGAGGCGGCCGACGCCGCTGCGCGCGAGCGTCTCGACCGCCCAGGAGCCGACGCCACCGATGCCGATCACGCAGGCGTGCGCGGCGTGCAGGGCGTCGATCGAGCCGGTTCCGTAGAGCCGGTCGATGCCGCCGAAGCGGCGCGCGGGGTCGACGTCGATCTGCATCGGCTGGACGATTCAGGCCGTTTCCGCCTCGACCACGGGCTGGCTGTCCAGCCAGACGCCGAGCCCCTGGGCGTTGAGCTCCAGATCCATGCGCAGGAGTTCGAGCGTCTCGTCCTCGTTGAGCGCCCAGTTCTGGCGGGCAGCTTCCTCGCGCACGATCTGCTCCAGGCCGGCGAGGATCTCGACGTGGCGCGGGACACCCGTGCCGCGTGCGGCCGACGCCACCGCCACCATGGTGTCGATCAACCGATGCAGGTCGGCACCGAGGCGCTCGACGTCGGTCACGCGGCTGTAGTGGGTCAGGTACATCGCGTGCGGCTGCATCGCCAGCATGCGATCGATCGAGGCATGCATGGCCTGCGGGTCGAACTGCGTGGGCGTGGTCGTCGGCATGATGAAGGGCCGGCCATCGACATCGAGCTCGCGGTACGACAGGCCGAAGGTGTCGCCGGTGAAGAAGGCGTGCGCGCTCGCATCCCAGATGCAGATGTGATGACGCGCGTGGCCCGGCGTGTCGAACACGCGGAACAGGCGGCTGCCGAGATGGACTTCGAGGCCGTCGGTCGCGGGCACGATGCGCTCGGCGGGCACCGGAACGAGGTGGCCGTAGAGATCGTAGGCGCGCTCGGCACCATAGACCGCGCACGTGCCCTCCCAGAGCTTGCTCGGGTCGATCATGTGGCGCACGCCACGCGGATGCACCAGCAGGCGGGCGTGCGGGAATGCGCACATCAGGCTGCCGGCACCGCCGGCGTGATCGAGATGGATGTGGGTGAGCATCACCCAGTCCACGGCTTCGGGCGCTATGCCCAGCGCAGCGAGCGCGCCCAGCACCTGTGGCACCGATGCGTTGCTGCCGGTATCGACGATGGCCGCGCGGCCCTCCTGCACGACGATGTGGATGGCGGCGAGCTGCGGGCGGCCATAGCCTGAGTCCACCGCATGCACGCCATCTGCGTAGCTGATGAGTTCCTTCATGTTGCCTCCTTCCCTTCCCGATCTGGGGTCGGCTCTCCCGCTTTCAATGCGTGACAGCCCGCCCGCCGCACGCGTGCCGGGAGCCGAGGCGGGCCGACTGCAGCGAATGGGTCAGAACGGGATGTCGTCGTCGAAGTCGCCGAAACCACCGGGCTGCTGCGCGGGCGCGGACTGCGGGCGCGGCGCGGCTTGGGCGGGCGCGCTGCGCGGCGCGGGGGCCGGGGCCTCCCAGCCACCGCCGCCCTCGTTGCTGCGCATCGGCGCGTCGCCGCCCTCGCGACGGCCGAGCATCTTCATCTCGTCGGCGCGGATCTCGGTGGTGTAGCGGTCCTGGCCGTCCTTGTCCTGCCATTTGCGCGTGCGCAGGCTGCCTTCGATGTACACCTGGCTGCCCTTGCGCAGGTACTGGCCGGCGACCTCGGCGAGCTTGCCGTAGAACGACACGCGGTGCCACTCGGTGGCCTCGCGGCGCTCACCGGTGCTCTTGTCGCGCCAGTTCTCGGTGGTGGCCAGGCGGATGTTGCAGATCGCGTCGCCGGAAGGGGCGAAGCGGCTTTCCGGATCGGCGCCGAGGTTGCCGATCAGGATGACTTTATTGACGGATGCCATCCGGTTCTCCTTTGAATGCATTTGCGCGCGGCGCGCCGCTACGCGATAGGGATGATGATTGAAGCTTCAGCGCGTCGCCGCAGCCGGCACCGTGCGCAGCGGCGGCGGATTCATCGAGCTGGCCAGCGCCAGCCACAGCAAGGCCAGCACGGCACAGAACAGGCTGACCGCAGCCGGCCCGAAGGCCTGCCCGAGCCAGCCGCCGAGCACGCCGCCCAGAAAGAGCCCGACCGACTGCAGCGTGTTGTAGACGCCCAGCGCCGTGCCCTTGGAACCGGGCGCCGCGATGCGCGAGATCCACGACGGCTGGGTGGCCTCGAGCACGTTGAAGGCGACGAAGAAGAGCGTCAGCAACAATGCCAATGGTATCAGGCCGTCACCGAACAGCCACAGCCCGAACTGCACGATCGCGAGCAGCACGATGGCGGCGTTGAACACGGGCTTCAACTTGTCGTGACGCTCGGCGACGATCACCGCCGGCACCATCACCACGAAGGACAGCAGCACTGCAGGAAGATACACCTTCCAGTGGTCGGGCATCGGCAGGCCACCGCTGGCGACCAGGGCCGAGGGCACCATCACCCACATCGTGGTCTGGATGAGATGGAGCGCGAACACGCCGAAGTTGAGTCGCATGAGCTGGCCGTCGCGCAGCACGTCGATCAGGCGACCGGTGGCGCGCGGCACCGGCGGCGCCGCGGGCACTAACCACAGCAGCACGCCGATCGCGCCGAAGGCGAGGATCGCAGTGAGCCAGAAGATGCCGGCCATGCCGATCGCCGCATACAGCAGCGGCGCAGCGACCATGGACAGCGCGAACACCAGCCCGATCGACGAGCCGATCATCGCCATCACCTTGGTGCGGTGCTGGTCGCGGGTGAGGTCGGCGGCAAGCGCGGTGACCGCGGCCGAGATCGCGCCCGCGCCCTGCAGCACGCGGCCGACGATGATCATGTGGATGCCGTCGGCGAGCGCCGCGACCACGCTGCCGATGACGAACAGCACCAGGCCGAAGACGATCACCGGCTTGCGTCCGAAGCGGTCGGACGCCGCCCCGTAGGCGATCTGCAGGCAGGCCTGGGTGAGGCCGTAGGCGCCGATCGCCAGGCCCACCAAGGTCAGGTTGTCGCCACCGGGGATCCCGGCTGCGTGAACCGCGAACACCGGCAGGATGAGGAACAGGCCGAGCATGCGCAGGGCGAAGATCGCGGCGAGGCTCATGCCGGCGCGGCGTTCGTCGCGCGTCATCGGGTCGCGTGCGGGAACGGACATACGAGGAACCGGCTGGATGAAAGAGCGGGATTCTAGCATTCCGGGGCAGGCGTATCGTCGTATAGTCTCCGGTTCCCCCACGCCCGGCTGCAGCCATGGACGAGATCCGCATTCGCGGTGCGCGCACCCACAATCTGAAGAACATCAGCGTGGACCTGCCCCGCAACCGGCTGACGGTGATCACCGGCCTGTCCGGCTCGGGCAAGTCCTCGCTGGCCTTCGACACGCTGTATGCGGAGGGGCAACGGCGCTATGTTGAGTCGCTGTCGGCGTACGCGCGCCAGTTCCTGCAGTTGATGGAGAAGCCGGATGTGGACCTGATCGAGGGCCTGTCGCCGGCGATCTCGATCGAGCAGAAGGCAACCAGCCATAATCCGCGCTCCACGGTGGGCACGGTGACCGAGATCCACGACTACCTGCGCCTGCTCTATGCGCGCGCTGGCACCCCGCACTGCCCGGATCATCCCGAACACGCGCTGGAGGCGCAGAGCGTGGCGCAGATGGTGGACCACGTGCTCGCGCTGCCCGAAGAGACCCGGCTGATGATACTTGCCCCGGTGGTGGCCGGGCGCAAGGGCGAGCAGCACGATCTGTTCGCCGACCTGCGCGCACAAGGCTTCGTGCGCGTGCGGGTGGATGGCGAGGTGATGGAGCTGGATGCGATGCCGGCGCTGGAGAAGGGCCGGCGCCACGACGTCGAGGTGGTGATCGACCGCCTGAAGGTGCGCCCGGACCTGCGCGGGCGGCTGGCGGAATCCTTCGAGACCGCGCTCACCCATGCCGACGGGCGCGCGATCGCGGTCGAGATGGACGGCGGCCGCGAACACCTCTTTTCCGCGCGTTTCGCCTGCCCGGTGTGCAGCTTCGCGCTCGCCGAGCTGGAACCGCGGCTGTTCTCGTTCAACAACCCGGCCGGCGCCTGCCCGAAGTGCGACGGTCTCGGCCAGGTGGATTTCTTCGACCCGGCTCGAGTGGTCGCGCACCCCGAACTTTCGCTCGCCGCCGGCGCGATCCGCGGCTGGGACCGGCGCAACCAGTTCTACTTCCAGATGCTGGCGAGCCTCGCCAGCCATTACGCCTTCGACATCGAGACGCCCTGGGTGGCCCTGCCCGAGCGCGTGCGCGAGGTCGTGCTGGAAGGCTCGGGGCGGACCAAGATCGCCTTCCGCTACATGGCCGACAACGGGCGCATGGTGCTGAAGGAACACCCGTTCGAGGGCATCCTGCCCAACCTCGAACGACGCCTGCGCGAGACCGACTCGATCGCGGTGCGCGACGAGCTGTCGAAATACCGCGCCACCCGGCCCTGCCCGAGCTGCAACGGCACCCGCCTGCGCAGCGAGGCCCGCCACGTGCTCATCGACGGGCGTGCGCTGCCTGAGGTCGGCCGCCTGCCGCTCGGCGAGTGTCGCGATTTCTTCGCAACCCTCAGGCTCACTGGCGCGCGCGCGCAGGTCGCGGACAAGATCGTCAAGGAGATCGCCGACCGCCTCAGCTTCCTGATCAACGTCGGGCTCGATTACCTGTCGCTCGACCGCTCGGCCGACACCCTTTCCGGTGGCGAGGCACAGCGCATCCGGCTCGCCAGCCAGATTGGTTCTGGCCTGACCGGCGTGATGTACGTGCTCGACGAACCCTCGATCGGCCTGCACCAGCGCGACAACGACCGCCTGCTCGCCACGCTGGCGCAATTACGCGACCTCGGCAACACGGTGATCGTCGTCGAGCACGACGAGGATGCGATCCGCAGCGCCGACTACGTGGTCGACATGGGACCGGGCGCGGGCGAGCACGGCGGCCACATCGTGGCCCACGGCACACCCGCAGAGGTGATCGCCAATCCGGCGTCGATCACCGGTGACTATCTTTCCGGGCGGCGTGCGATCGCCCTGCCCGTGCGGCGCCAGGCGCCCGATCCCGACAAGCAGTTGCGCATCGTCGGTGCGCGCGGCAACAACCTCAAGACGGCAAGCGTTTCGCTGCCCGTGGGCCTGTTCACCTGCATCACGGGCGTCTCCGGCTCGGGCAAATCCACGCTCATCAACGACACCCTCGCCGCCGCCGCGGCGCGCCGGCTGTACGGTTCGAGCGCGGAAGTCGCGCCCCACGACGACATCGAGGGCCTGGATGGCTTCGACAAGGTGATCAACGTCGACCAGGCCCCGATCGGGCGCACGCCGCGCTCCAACCCGGCGACCTACACCGGCATGCTGACGCCGATCCGCGAGCTCTTCGCCGGCGTGCCGGAGTCACGTGCGCGCGGCTACGGCCCGGGGCGTTTCTCCTTCAACGTCCGCGGCGGCCGCTGCGAGGCCTGCCAGGGCGACGGCCTGATCAAGGTCGAGATGCACTTCCTGCCCGACATGTACGTGCCCTGCGATGTCTGCCACGGCAAGCGCTACAACCGCGAGACGCTGGAGATCCGCTACAAGGGGCGCAGCATCCAGGAGGTGCTGGAGATGACGGTCGAACAGGCGCTGACCTTCTTTCAGCCCGTGCCCACTGTTGCGCGCAAGCTCGAGACCCTGATGGACGTCGGCCTCGGCTACATCCGTCTGGGCCAGAGCGCGACCACCCTGTCGGGCGGCGAGGCCCAGCGCATCAAGCTCGCCCTCGAACTCTCCAAGCGCGACACCGGGCGCACGCTCTACATCCTCGACGAGCCGACGACCGGCCTGCACTTCCAGGATATCGAACTGCTGCTCAAGGTCCTGCAGCGCCTGCGTGACCACGGCAATACCGTCGTCGTCATCGAGCACAACCTCGACGTCATCAAGACCGCCGACTGGCTGGTCGACATGGGGCCGGAAGGCGGAGACGGCGGCGGCACCGTGGTGTGCTGCGGAACGCCCGAGACCGTGGCCGACAACGCGCAAAGCCACACCGGGCGCTACCTGCGGAGGATGCTCGGGCCGGCTTAGGGCTTCAGGGCTTCGGGACGCGGGGCTTGCCTCCCCTCCCTCAATCCGCCGCGTAACCGCGGGGATTGTTGCGTTGCCACCGCCAGGCATCCTCACACATCGCGCGCAGGTCGCGTTCCGCGGTCCAGCCCAGCAGTTCGCGTGCCCGGCTCGGATCGGCCCAGCACGCCGCAACGTCCCCGGCCCGGCGATCGACGATGTCATAGGGCACGCTGCAGCCCGAAGCGGCCTCGAAGGCCTTGACCATTTCGAGCACGCTGTAGCCCCGGCCTGTGCCCAGATTCAGCGTCGTCACGCCCGGCAGCGCCACGATGCGCTCGAGCGCGCGCAGGTGGCCCAAGGCCAGATCGACTACATGGATGTAGTCCCGCACCCCGGTGCCATCCGGGGTCGGATAGTCATCACCGAACACGCGCAAGCGTGGCAACCGCCCCACCGCGACCTGGCTGACGAACGGCATCAGGTTGTTGGGCAGACCGTCCGGGTCCTCGCCGATCTGCCCGCTCGGGTGGGCGCCCACCGGATTGAAATAGCGCAGCAGCACGATGTTCCAGCGCGGGTCGGCGTGGCCGAGGTCGCGCAGGATCTGCTCCCCCATGAGCTTGGTCCAGCCGTAGGGGTTGGTCGCCGTCGTCGGGAAGTCCTCGTCGATCGGCACGCTGGCCGGGTCGCCATACACGGTCGCCGACGAACTGAACACCATGCGCCGGCACCCGGCCGCGTCCATCGCCTGCAGTACGCTGACGAGGCCCTGCAGATTATTGTCGTAATAGGCGAGTGGCTGTGCCACCGATTCACCGACCGCCTTCTTCGCGGCGAAATGAATGACGGCGTCGACCGGATGCGCCGCAAACAGCTCGCGCACAAGAACGCGATCGCGCACATCACCGCGCACGAATGCCTTCAACGGCCGCCCGGCGAGCGCCTCGACGCGACGCAAGGCCTCGGGCGACGCGTTGGAAAGGTCATCAACGACGACCACGTCGCGCCCAGCCCGCAGCAGTTCCACGCAGGTGTGCGATCCGATATAGCCCGCACCGCCCGTGACCAGGGTGACACTCATCCTTGAACTCCTTCCACTCGCTGCCTATGCCGCACAGGGCTGGTCTGCCTGCCACCGAGCACCGACTCCCTTCCAGGCGCCAGGCGTAAAAAAACCGGGACGAGCCCGGTTCTTCATCGAATGCAGCCCGGATCAGGCCGCTTCCGCTTCTTCCACTTCAACCACATCCGGACGGTCGAGCAGTTCGACATACGCCATCGGTGCGTTGTCGCCATCACGGAAACCGCACTTCAGGATACGCAGGTAACCACCATTGCGGCTGGCAAAACGCGGACCCAGCTCGTCGAAGAGCTTGACCACCATGTCGCGATCGCGCAGGCGGTCGAACGCCAGGCGACGATTGGCAAGGCTGGGCTTCTTGCCCAGCGTGATCATCGGCTCGACCACGCGGCGAAGTTCCTTCGCCTTCGGCAGGGTCGTCTTGATCGCTTCGTGACGCAGCAGCGAGTTGGCCATGTTGCGGAACATCGCCTGGCGGTGGCTGCTGGTACGATTCAGCTTGCGAAGACCATTACGGTGACGCATTTCAATTCCTCACTTGCCCGGCGACTCAACCGAGCTTTTCAAGCCCGGCCGGCGGCCAGTTTTCCAGTTTCATGCCAAGCGTCAGCCCGCGGGAGGCCAACACTTCCTTGATCTCGTTGAGCGACTTCCGACCCAGGTTCGGGGTCTTCAGCAGTTCGGTCTCGGTGCGCTGGATCAGATCACCGATGTAGTAGATGTTCTCGGCCTTGAGGCAATTGGCCGAACGCACCGTCAGTTCGAGGTCATCGACCGGACGCAGCAGCAGCGGATCCACCACCGGAGCAGGCGTGTCGATGCGGTCCGGCGCCGTGTCCTGCAGATCGGCGAACACCGAAAGCTGATCCATCAGCACGCGCGCCGCATAACGGATCGCCTCCTCCGGATCGACCGCCCCATTGGTCTCGATGTCGATGATCAGACGATCCAGGTCGGTACGCTGCTCTACACGGGCACTCTCGACCAGATAGCTGACGCGACGAACCGGACCGAACGAGGCGTCGAGGACGATACGGCCAATCGACTTGCTTTCCGCATTCTCCGGACGAGCATTGCCAGGCACGTAACCCCGACCTTCCTCGACCTTGATCTGCATGTCGATCTTGCCGCCAGGTGCAAGGTGCGCGATCACATGCTCGGGGTTGATGATCTCGACGTCGTGTCCGATCTCGATGTCACCCGCGGTAACCACGCCCTCGCCCGCCTTCGCCAGACGCAGCGTGACCTCGTTGCGACCGTTGAGCTTGAACACCACGCCCTTCAGGTTCAACAGCAGGTCGACCATGTCTTCACGCACGCCGTCGAGCGTCGAGTACTCGTGGAGCACTCCTTCGATCGCCACTTCGGTCGGCGCGTGGCCGGGAAGCGACGACAGGAGGATGCGCCGCAGCGCATTCCCCAGCGTATGGCCGAAGCCGCGCTCGAACGGCTCCATAGTCACCCGCGCCTGAACCGGCGAGGTGCTCTGGACGTCGATGATGCGCGGTTTCAGCAGTACATTGCTTTGCATCAGCATTTCCTCGGAACTAGTAGAGGATCGGTCTCCCGATCAGCGGGAGTACAGTTCCACGACCAGGCCTTCGTTGATCGTTGCAGGCAGTTCACTGCGCACCGGATAGGCCTTGAACGTGCCCTTGCCGGCCTTGGCATCGACTTCCAGCCACTCGGGGAAGCCACGCGACTCGGCAGCCTCGAGGGCAGCCTTGACGCGAAGGTGACCACGGGCCTGCTCGGTGAGCTGCACCACGTCACCCGGACGCACGACGTACGACGGGATATTCACACGCTTGCCATTGACCAGCACGCCGTTGTGGCGCACGACCTGGCGTGCCTCGGCACGCGAACCGCCAAAGCCCATGCGATAGGCCACGGAGTCCAGACGGCCTTCGAGCAGTTGCAGCAGGTTCTCGCCGGTCTGACCGCGACGGCGATCGGCCTCGGCATACACTTTGCGGAACTGGCGCTCGAGCACGCCATACAGGCGGCGGATCTTTTGCTTTTCACGCAGTTGCACGCCATAGCCCGACAGACGCTGGCCGGAGCGCTGGCCGTGCTGGCCGGGCGCATAGGCGCGGCGCTCGATGGCGCACTTGTCGGTGAAGCACTTCTCGGCCTTCAGGAACAGCTTTTCGCCTTCGCGACGGCACTGACGGCACTTGGGATCGAGATTACGAGCCACTTATCAACTCCTTGTCAGATACGACGCTTTTTCGGCGGACGGCAGCCGTTGTGCGGAATGGGGGTGATATCGGTGATGCTGGAAATCTTGATTCCCAGCGCGTTGAGCGCACGAACCGACGACTCACGACCCGGGCCGGGGCCCTTGATACGCACTTCGAGATTCTTGATGCCGCATTCCTGAGCGACCTTGCCGGCCGCTTCAGCCGCCACCTGCGCGGCGAACGGCGTGCTCTTGCGCGAGCCCTTGAAGCCCGCGCCGCCCGACGTCGCCCACGACAGGGCGTTGCCCTGACGATCGGTGATGGTGATGATGGTGTTGTTGAAGCTCGCGTGAACGTGAGCGATACCTTCCGCTACGTTCTTCTTGACCTTCTTCCGAACCTTCGTTCCAGTCTTAGCCATTATCGGTTCCTATTACTTCTTGCCGGCGATCGCCTTGCGCGGGCCCTTGCGGGTGCGGGCGTTGGTGCGGGTACGCTGACCACGCATCGGCAGACCACGACGATGACGCACGCCGCGATAGCAGCCCAGGTCCATCAGTCGCTTGATGTTCATCGTGACTTCACGACGCAGATCGCCTTCGACAACGAAGCGAGCAACCTCGTCACGCAGCTTTTCCATATCCGACTCGGTCAGATCCTTGATCTTGACCGAGCGCACGATACCGGCAGCGTCGCAAACTTTCTGAGCACGCGAACGGCCGATCCCATAGATGGCGGTCAGCGCGATCTCGGCATGCTTGTGATTGGGAATGTTTACCCCAGCAATACGGGCCATCCGTATACCCCAAAGCGAAAAACGTTAAATTCTAATGCCTTAAGTTGATCAGATCAACCCTGGCGTTGCTTGTGCCGCGGATCGCTGCAAATGACGCGAACCACACCCTTGCGGCGAATGATCTTGCAATTGCGGCAGAGCCGCTTAACCGATGCCTGGACTCTCATGGTCTTGCTCCTGTTTCTCTTAAATCTTCACTTGGTCCGGAAAACGATCCGGCCCTTGGTCAGGTCGTAGGGGGTGAGCTGCACAGTCACCTTGTCACCGGGAAGGATGCGGATGTAATGCATCCGCATTTTCCCCGAAATGTGCCCAAGCACAATGTGACCGTTCTCGAGCCTGACGCGGAATGTGGCATTGGGTAGGTTTTCGGTAACCTCGCCCTGCATCTCGATGACATCTTCCTTCGCCATAAGGACTTACCTGCCCGGGAAACCCGCCCCCTTGAAATTCGCCTTCTTCAGCAGACTCTCGTACTGGTGCGACATCACGAACGCCTGAACCTGCGACATGAAGTCCATCGTCACCACGACGATGATCAGCAGCGAAGTACCGCCGAAATAGAACGGCACGTTCCACTTCAGGATCAGGAACTCCGGCAGCAGGCAGACCAGGGTGATGTAGACCGCCCCGGCAAGCGTCAGCCGCATGAGAATCTTGTCAATGTAGCGCGCGGTCTGGTCACCGGGACGGATCCCGGGAACGAAGGCCCCGCTCTTCTTCAGGTTGTCCGCCGTCTCACGAGCGTTGAACACCAGCGCCGTGTAGAAGAAGCAGAAGAACACGATCGCCACCGCGTACAGCATCACGTAGATCGGCTGCCCCGGGGAGAGCGTCGACGCGATGTCCCGCAGCCAGTACATCCCCTCCGACGAGCCGAACCACTGGCCCAGGGTCGCCGGGAACAGGATGATGCTCGAGGCGAAGATCGGCGGAATCACACCCGACATGTTCAACTTCAACGGCAGGTGGGAGCTTTGCCCGCCATACACCTTGTTGCCGACCTGGCGCTTGGCGTAATTCACCAGGATCTTGCGCTGGCCACGTTCCACGAACACCACGAAACCAGTCACCAGCACCACCAGGATGCAGATGAACAGCGCCGTGAAGGGATGCATCGCCCCGGTGCGAACCAGTTCGAACAGCCCACCGATTGCACTCGGCAGCCCCGCGGCGATACCCGCGAAGATGATGATCGAGATGCCGTTGCCGATGCCACGCTCGGTGATCTGCTCACCCAGCCACATCAGGAACATCGTCCCCGTGACCAGGGTAGCGACGGTCACGAAACGGAACATGAACCCTGGCTCAAGAACCAGACCAGCCTGTCCCTCGAGCGCAATCGCGATCCCAAGCGACTGAGCCAGAGCGAGCACGAGCGTACCGTAGCGGGTGTACTGCGTGATCTTCCGCCGCCCGGCTTCCCCTTCCTTCTTCAGCGCCTCGAGTTGAGGCACCGCGACGCTCATCAACTGCATGATGATGGACGCCGAGATGTAGGGCATGATGCCCAGCGCAAAGATCGTGAATCGGGACAGCGCGCCGCCCGAGAAAAGGTTGAAAACCCCGAGGATGCCGCCTTGCTGGGACTGGAACAACTCCGCCAGCCCCTGGGGGTCGATACCCGGTACGGGAATGTGAGCACCGATACGATAGACAATCAGCGCACCCAACAGGAAAAGCAGGCGACGCTTGAGGTCGCCGAACTTTCCGGTGCTTCCCAGCGTGGCAGCAGGATTCGCCACAACGGTTTCCCTTTTTACTCGGCCGCCACGGAACCGCCAGCAGCTTCAATCGCCGCCTTGGCACCCTGGGTTGCCCCTACACCGCGCAATACAACCTTGCGGTTGATGGCGCCCGACAGCACGACCTTTGCCGACAGCGCGTCGGCAGCAATCACGCCGGCCTGCTTCAGCGTCAGCAGATCGATCTCGTCGACCGGCAGCTTGTCGAGTTCGGAGAGACGAACCTCGACGTTGCGCGCACGCGTCAGCGAAACGAAACCGCGCTTCGGCAGGCGACGCTGCAGCGGCATCTGACCGCCCTCGAAGCCTGTCTTGTGAAAGCCGCCAGCACGGGACTTCTGACCCTTGTGACCGCGACCGCAGGTCTTGCCGAGGCCACTGCCGATGCCACGGCCAACACGGCGCGCGGCTTTCTTGGAGCCTTCAGCGGGCTTGATGGTATTCAGGCGCATATCAACCCTCGCACTTGACCAGGTAGGACACCTTGTTGACCATGCCGCGGATCTCCGGCGTATCCGCCAGTTCCACAGTGTGGTGCATCCGGCGCAGGCCCAGGCCGCGCACGGTGGCGCGGTGAGACTGCTTGGTGCCGATGACGCTCTTGACGAGCGTCACCTTGATTTTCTTGTCCGACATCGCTTACCCCAGGATTTCTTCGACGGACTTGCCGCGCTTGGCCGCAATCTCCGCCGGGGTGTTGATCGCCATCAGGCCATTGATCGTGGCCCGAACGACGTTGTACGGATTGGCCGAACCGATGCACTTGCAGATCACGTCGGTCACGCCCATCACCTCGAACACGGCGCGCATCGGGCCGCCGGCAATGATGCCGGTACCGGCCGGAGCGGGCTGCATCAGCACCGAAGCGGCGCCATGCTTGCCGATCACGGTGTGCTGCAGGGTGCCGTTCTTCAGCGACACCTTGCGCAGCTTGCGCCGTGCTTCGTCCATCGCCTTCTGCACCGCCACCGGCACTTCGCGGGACTTGCCCTTGCCCATGCCGATCGCACCGTCGCCGTCGCCGACCACGGTCAGCGCGGCGAAGCCGAGGATCCGGCCGCCCTTGACGACCTTGGTCACGCGATTGATCGCGACCATTTTTTCCTTCAGGCCGTCGTCGCGCTCGTCGGAGGCTTGCGCACGTTTGGTTTGCTGCTTAGCCATTCGATTCCTCGCTTAGAACTTGAGACCGCCTTCGCGGGCGGCCTCGGCCAGCGCCTTGACGCGGCCGTGATACAGGAAGCCCGAGCGGTCGAAGGAGACCTGCTCGACACCGGCAGCTTTGGCACGCTCGGCGATCAGCTTGCCGACGAGCTCGGCCGCAGCCTTGTTGCCGCCATTGGCGACCTGCGAGCGAACGTCGGCTTCGACCGTGGAAGCGGCCGCGATAACGCGCGACCCGCAACCCGAGATGACCTGGGCGTAGATATGGCAGTTGGACCGGAACACCGTCAGGCGAACCGCCTTGAGCTCCGCAATCTTGGCGCGAGTTTTGCGCGCACGGCGAAGACGAGTTTCTTTCTTGTTCATGACGAACCGCCTTACTTCTTCTTGGTTTCCTTGAGCACCACCACCTCGTCCGAATAACGGACGCCCTTGCCCTTGTAAGGCTCGGGGGAGCGGTATGCACGCACCTCGGCAGCGACCTGGCCGACCTGCTGCTTGTCGGTACCCTTGATCACGATCTCGGTCTGGGTGGGCGTTTCAACCTTCACGCCTTCGGGCATCTGGTGCACCACCGGATGCGAGAAACCGAGCGACAGGTTGAGCTTGTCGCCCTGAGCCTGTGCGCGGTAACCCACGCCAACCAGGGTCAGCTTGCGCTGGAAACCCTTGGTGACGCCAGTGACCATGTTGTTCACCAGCGCGCGCACCGTACCGGACATCGCGCGGGCATTTTCGACACCGTCGCGTGCCTTGCACACGATCGCATCGCCTTCGCGAGCGACCTGCACGGCCCCGGACAGCGCCTGACGCAGGGTCCCGAGGGGACCCTTCACGGCGATCTCGGCGTCGGAGATCATCACTTCGACGCCCTGCGGAATCGCCACTGGATTCTTGGCTACACGAGACATCGCATCCCCCTTAGGCGACCAGGCAGATGACTTCGCCGCCGACGCGGTTTGCACGCGCCGAACGGTCAGTCATCACACCACGCGGCGTGGAAACGATGGCCACGCCAAGTCCGTTCATCACGCGCGGCAGATCGTCGCTGCCCTTGTAGATGCGCAGGCCGGGACGGCTCACGCGCTCGAGGCGCTCGATGACCGGGCGACCAGCGTAATATTTGAGCGTCACATCGAGCGAAGCCTTGCCAGCCTCGTCGCGAACGGCAAAGCTGTCGATGTAACCTTCGTCCTGCAATACCTTGGCGATCGCAATCTTCAGCTTCGACGAAGGCATCGAGACCGATACCTTCTGGGCCTGCTGGCCATTGCGGATGCGCGTCAGCATGTCGGCGATCGGATCGGACATACTCATCTTCGAATTCTCCTTACCAGCTCGCCTTGGTCATGCCAGGCACTTCACCGCGGAAAGCGATCTCGCGCAGCTTGTTGCGGCACAGACCGAACTTGCGGAAGACACCACGCGGACGCCCGGTGAGCGCGCAGCGATTACGCTGGCGGGTCGGATTGGCGTTGCGGGGCAGTTGCTGCAGGGCCAGGCGGGCAGCCATGCGTTCTTCTTCGGACAGACTCATGTCCTTGACCGTTGCGACCAGCGCGGCACGCTTGGCAGCGAATTTTTCCACCAGCTTTGCACGCTTCGCTTCGCGGTTGATCAGAGCGAGTTTCGCCATATCACCCTCAATTCTTGAACGGGAACTTGAACGCGGCGAGAAGCGCGCGGGCTTCTTCGTCGGTCTTCGCCGTCGTCGTGATGCTGATGTTCATCCCGCGCAGCGCATCGATCTTGTCGTACTCGATCTCAGGGAAAATGATCTGTTCCTTGACACCGAGGTTGTAGTTGCCACGGCCATCGAAGCCCTTCGACGCGATACCGCGGAAGTCACGCACGCGCGGCAGCGCGATGGTGATCAGGCGGTCGAAGAATTCGAACATGCGCGGACCGCGCAAGGTGACCATGCAGCCGATCGGATAACCGTCACGGATCTTGAACCCGGCGATCGATTTGCGCGCCTTCGTAGACACCGGCTTCTGGCCAGCGATCTTGGTCATGTCGCCAATCGCGTGTTCGAGGATCTTCTTGTCGCCGACCGCCTCACCGACACCCATGTTCAGGGTGATCTTGGTGATGCGGGGCACTTCCATCACGGACTTGTAACCGAACTGCTGCTTGAGCGCCGGCGCCACTTCGTCCTTGTAAACCTGTTGCAAGCGAGCCATCGTCACTCCTTAGGCGTTCACCAGCTCGCCGTTCGACTTGAAGAAGCGGACCTTGCGGCCATCCTCAAGCGTCTTGATCCCGACACGTTCACCCTTCTGGGTGGCGGGATTGAACAGCGCGACGTTCGACACATGGATCGGCATCTCTTTCTCGACGATGCCACCCACTTCACCCTTCAGCGGGTTTGGGCGCACGTGCTTCTTCACACGATTCACACCCTCGACCACGACGCGCTCATCATCAACGCGGCGCAGCACGGTGCCGCGACGGCCGCGATCCTTGCCCGTCAGCACCAAAACCTCATCACCCTTGCGGATCTTGTTCATCTATCGACTCCTCAGAGCACTTCAGGCGCCAGCGAGACGATCTTCATGAACCGCTCGGTGCGCAGCTCGCGCGTGACCGGCCCGAAGATGCGGGTGCCGATCGGCTCGAGCTTGTTGTTCAGAAGCACGGCCGCATTGTTGTCGAACTTGATGAGCGAGCCGTCGGGACGACGAACGCCTTTCGCAGTGCGCACGACGACCGCGTTGTAGACATCGCCCTTCTTCGCACGACCGCGCGGCGCTGCATCCTTGACGGTGACCTTGATGATGTCGCCGACGCCGGCATAGCGACGCTTCGAACCACCCAGGACCTTGATGCACATCACCGAGCGTGCGCCGGAGTTATCGGCCACGTCCAGCTTGGACTGCATTTGAATCATGAAAGTATCTCCAACTTATCCCGCATGTGCGGACAGTCTTGGAACCCGTCAGGGTAGGATGCCCCGAGCGAGCCCCGGAGCAAAGAGGCAAAATTATAACAGCCTGGCACCGAGGCGCCAAGCTGTTTTTTTGCGACCTGCCAGTAACTCAGATCAGATGATGCTGGCCTTCTCGAGCACCTTGGCCACACGCCAGGTCTTGGTACGCGAGATCGGACGGCATTCCTCGATTTCGACCAGGTCACCCTGGCTGGCGATACCGTCTTCCACGTGGGCGTGGTACTTCGCCGAACGGGTGATGATCTTGCCGTACAGCGGGTGCTTGACCCGGCGTTCGACGAGGACGGTCACCGTCTTCTGCATCTTGTCGCTCACCACACGCCCAACCAGCGCGCGGCGAACCTTTTCAACTTGTTCGCTCATTGCTGACCCGCCTTTTCGCGCAGGATGGTGCGAACGCGCGCGATGTCGCGACGAACCTTCCCAATCTGACTCGTGTTCCCCAGTTGCTGGGTCGCGTGCTGCATGCGCAGCGAGAACTGCGCCTTCAGCAACTCGAGCAGTTCGTTGTTCAACTCATCGGCGCTCTTCGCGCGAAGATCCGTAGCCTTCATGTTCAACCCCCAATCAGACGCGTAACGAACACGGTCTCGATCGGCAGCTTCGCGGCAGCAAGCCGGAACGCTTCGCGCGCGAGGGCTTCATCCACGCCGTCCATTTCGTAGAGCACCTTGCCCGGCTGGATCTCAGCGACCCAGTACTCGGGGTTACCCTTACCGTTACCCATACGGACTTCTGCCGGCTTCTTCGAGATCGGCTTGTCCGGGAAAATGCGGATCCAGATACGACCACCGCGCTTGATGTGGCGCGTCATCGCACGACGGGCGGACTCGATCTGACGCGCAGTCAGACGTCCGCGACCGACGGCCTTGAGGCCGTACTCGCCGAACGACACCTTGGCGCCACGGGTGGCGATACCGGTGTTGCGGCCTTTCTGCTCCTTCCGATACTTCCTTCTAGTCGGCTGCAGCATCATTCACTCCTGCTTTCTTCTTGCCGGCCTTCGCCACGACGGGCGGGGCGGCGACCCGGACGCTCACCGTCACGCGGAGCGCCACGACGGCCGCGGCGGTTATCGGCTTCAGGTTCTGCGGCCACGGGCTGCTCGTTGCGGCCCAGCATCTCGCCCTTGAACACCCAGACCTTGATGCCGATGACACCATACGTGGTCTTGGCTTCGGAGACACCGTAGTCGATGTTGGCACGCAGGGTGTGCAGCGGCACACGACCTTCGCGGTACCACTCGGTGCGGGCGATCTCGGCGCCGTTCAGACGACCCGAACTCATGATCTTGATGCCCTGGGCACCGAGGCGCATCGCGTTCTGCATCGCGCGCTTCATGGCACGGCGGAACATAATCCGCTTCTCGAGCTGCTGCGCGATCGAATCGGCGATAAGCTTGGCGTCGAGTTCGGGCTTGCGCACTTCCTCGATGTTCACGTGGACGGGCACGCCGACGATTTTCTGCAGATCGCGCTTGAGCGCCTCGATGTCCTCGCCCTTCTTGCCGATGACGACGCCGGGACGCGCGCTGAACAGGGTGATGCGGGCGTTCTTCGCCGGACGCTCGATGAGCACGCGCGCCACCGAAGCGTGCGCGAGGCGCTTCTTCAGGTACTCACGAACCTTGAGGTCCTCTTGCAGCATGCCAGCGAAGTCCTTGCTGTTGGCAAACCAGCGCGAACCCCAGTCCCGCGTGACGGCAAGGCGGAACCCAGTGGGATGGATTTTCTGACCCATGTTTACTCCTTACTCGCCAACAGTCAGGTAGACGTGGCAGGTGGGCTTCAGGATGCGGTTGCCGCGACCCTTCGCACGCGCAGTGAAGCGCTTGAGCGTCATGCCCTCTTCCACGTGAATGGTCTTGACCTTCAGCGTGTCGATGTCGGCGCCGTCGTTGTGCTCGGCGTTCGCAATCGCGGACTCGAGCACCTTGCGGATGATCTTCGCGCCCTTCTTGGGCGAGAAAGCCAGCGTGTTGAGCGCCTGATCGACGGGCTTGCCGCGGACCAGATCGGCCACCAGACGACCCTTCTGGGCCGACAGCCGAACGCCACGGAGAATAGCTTTGGTTTCCATGTCGTCCCCTTACCGCTTGGCCTTCTTGCTGGCGGCGTGACCCTTGAAGGTCCGCGTCAGCGCGAATTCGCCCAGCTTGTGACCGACCATGTTCTCGGTCACGAATACCGGAATGTGCTGCTTGCCGTTGTGAACCGCGATCGTCAGGCCGATGAAGTCGGGCAGGATCGTGGAGCGACGCGACCAGGTCTTGATCGGGCGCTTGTCGTTGCTCGTCCGAGCCGCGTCGACCTTGTTGAGCAGGTGCGCGTCGATGAACGGGCCTTTCTTGATAGAACGTGCCATCTTTTACCCCTTAACGCTTGTGACGACGCTGCACGATCATGCCGTCGGTGCGCTTGTTCGAACGCGTCCGATAACCCTTCGCCGGCGTACCCCACGGGCTGACCGGTTCGCGCGCTTCACCGGTACGACCCTCGCCGCCACCGTGCGGGTGATCGACCGGGTTCATCGCCACGCCGCGAACGGTCGGACGGATGCCACGCCAGCGATTCGCGCCGGCCTTGCCGATCTTGCGCAGACCATGCTCCTCGTTGCCGACCTCGCCGACCGTGGCGCGGCACTCGACGTGCACGCGGCGGATTTCACCGGAGCGCAGGCGAAGCTGGGCGTACGAACCTTCACGTGCGAGCAGTTGCACCGAGGTGCCGGCTGCGCGCGCGATCTGCGCACCCTTGCCGGGCACCATCTCGATGCAGTGGATCGTCGAACCGACCGGGATGTTGCGGATCGGCAGGGCGTTGCCCGGCTTGATCGGCGCCTCGGCACCGCTCACCAGTTGCTGACCGACCTCGACGCCACGCGGCGCGATGATGTAGCGACGCTCACCATCGGCGTAGCACAGCAGGGCGAGATGGGCAGAGCGGTTGGGGTCGTACTCGATACGCTCGACCTTGGCCGGAATGCCATCCTTGTTGCGACGGAAGTCCACCAGACGGTAGTGCTGCTTGTGGCCGCCACCCTGGTGCCGCATCGTGATGCGGCCGTAGTTGTTACGACCGGCCTTCTTGGTCTGCTTCTCGACCAGCGCAGCGACGGGGCGACCCTTGTGCAGATCGGGATTCACCACCTTGACCTGGGCGCGACGGCCGGCAGACGTAGGCTTGAGTTTTACGATTGCCATGATCTATCACTCCCCAGCCGCAAAGTTGATTTCCTGGCCGGCCTTCAGGCACACGAAGGCCTTCTTCCAGTCCTTGCGGCGACCCATGGTCTTGCCAAAGCGCTTGGCCTTGCCCTTGACGTTCAGGATCTGGACCGACTTGACCTCGACCTTGAACAGCGACTCGACCGCCGCCTTCACTTCGGGCTTGGTAGCGTCGGACGCAACCTTGAACACCACTTGCTCGTTCTTGTCGGCGATGAAAGTCGCCTTTTCGGAGATCTGCGGGGCGAGCAGCACCTGCAGCAGACGCTCCTGAGTGATCGCGCTCATTGCCACGCTTCCTCCATCTTCGCCAGCGCGCCCTTGGTGACGAGCACCTTCGGGAAACGCACGAGCGACACCGGATCCGCCTCATTCACTTCCAGCACCAGGACCTGATGCAGGTTGCGCGAGGACAGGAACAGGTTCTCGTCCATTTCGTCAGTAATGACCAGGACGGAATCCAGGCCCATACCCTTGAGCTTCTGCGACAGCAGGCGAGTCTTCGGCGCCTCGACGCTGAAGGTCTCGACAATCGCCAGACGATCTTCACGAGCGAGCTGCGACAGGATCGCAGCAACACCGGCGCGGTACATCTTGCGGTTGACCTTCTGGCTGAAGTTCTCGTCCGGCGTGTTCGGGAAGATCTTGCCGCCCCCGCGCCACAGCGGGCTCGACGCCATACCGGCACGCGCATTGCCCGTACCCTTCTGGCGGAACGGCTTGCGGGTCGACTTGGCGATCTCCGAGCGACCCTTCTGCTTCCGGTTGCCCGAGCGCGCATTCGCGGCGTACGCGGTCACGACCTGGTGCACCAGCGCTTCGTTGTATTCGCGGCCGAACAGCACGTCGGACGCCTGCAGCGTCGACGCAGCCTGACCCTGCTCATTCAAGAGTTTCAATTCCATTGCGCGCTCCTCAGGCCTTGACTGCCGGATGGACGACCACGTCGCCACCCTTGGCACCCGGCACCGCACCCTTCACGAGAAGGAGCTGGCGCTCGACATCCACGCGAACGATCTCGAGCCCCTGCGTGGTGCGCTGGACATTGCCGTACTGGCCCGCCATACGCTTGCCGGGGAACACACGACCCGGATCCTGGGCCATACCGATCGAGCCCGCGGAGTTGTGCGAAATCGAGTTACCGTGCGAGGCGCGGTTCGACGAGAAGTTGTGGCGCTTGATCGGGCCCGAAAAACCCTTGCCGATCGTCACACCGGTCACGTCGACCTTCTGGCCGACCTGGAACAGGTCCGCACCGATGGCGTCGCCGGCGTTCATACCGCCAGCCTGCTCGGCTGCAACACGGAATTCCTTGATACCGCGGCAGGGCTCGACGCCCGCCTTGGCGAGATGACCCGCGACCGGCTTGGTGATGCGGCTGGCGCGGCGCTTGCCATAAGCGACCTGAACCGCGGCATAGCCGTCGGTTTCGATCGTCTTGATCTGGGACACACGATTATCCGACACGTCAAGCACCGTCACCGGGATGGTCCTGCCATCCTCGGCGAAGATGCGAGTCATGCCGACCTTGCGTCCTACAAGGCCTAGACTCATTTTTTTCTCCTGAATCCCGGTTGCGATTGACCGGGGGTCACAATTAATGCGCCAAAAGGCACAAGGGCCGGATTGTACCGGCCTGTTCCAAACTTCCGCAAGCAGGGTTTGCTTACTGGAGCTTGATCTCGACATCCACACCCGCGGGCAGGTCCAGCTTCATCAGCGCATCGACCGTCTTGTCGGTCGGATCGATGATGTCCATCAGGCGCTGGTGGGTGCGGATTTCCATCTGGTCGCGCGACGCCTTGTTGACGTGCGGCGAGCGCAGCAGGTCGAAACGCTCGATGCGTGTCGGCAGCGGCACGGGGCCACGAACGACGGCGCCGGTGCGCTTGGCGGTTTCGACGATCTCGAGGGCCGACTGGTCGATCAGGCGGTAGTCGAAGGCCTTCAGACGGATACGGATCTTCTGGTTCTGCATGGTGTTTTCCTAAAGAGCTGATACTGCAAGCAAAGAGCGCAAAGAGCGGAACGGGGTGGTTGCTCGCAACCACCCCTTCGATCGAGTCGATTACTCGATGATCTTGGCGACGACGCCGGCGCCGACGGTGCGGCCACCTTCGCGGATCGCGAAGCGCAGACCTTCTTCCATGGCGATCGGG
>JAANMY010000159.1_pt1 | contig 94287 bp, 83 predicted proteins | sample 7279691 | NCBI WGS metagenome assembly JAANMY01 (sample SAMN14094543, study PRJNA606508) | bioreactor metagenome | isolation source: A lab-scale SPAN reactor treating ammonium-rich wastewater day 388 | place: Ireland: Galway | collected 2018-02-07 | reverse complement strand
GGTCCGGTCGCGCTCGACGACGAGGAGAAGGCGGTGGGCTCGGCGCGGGTCGAACGCGGCGCGGGACTGCACCGCCCGCGCGCACACCTCGGCCCACGGCAGGCCGTCCGGCCACGCTGCCAGGTCGCGCGCCACGTCCGCGGCGGTGTCGGCCGACACAGCGACAAGCTGCACCGTGCCGTCCCAGTCGATCGCCTCCTTTTCGGGGCGGTGTTCTTCCAGAACGCAGTGGTAGTTGCTCCCGCCGAACCCGAACGAGCTGACGGCCGCCCGACGCGGGGAGGCCGACGGCAGCCACGGCCGCCTGTCCGCGTTGACGTAGAAGGGCGATCCGTCGGCACGCAAGGCGTCGGTCGGCCGCGTCACCTTGATCGTCGGCGGCAGCACCTTGTGGTACAGCGCGGCCGCCGCCTTGATCAGCCCCGCGGCCCCGGCCGCCGCCTTCGTGTGGCCGATCTGCGACTTCACCGACCCGAGAGCGCACCACGGCCCGGAGCGTCCGCCCTGGCGATACACCTCGGTCAGCGCCTCCACCTCGATCGCGTCCCCGACCCGCGTCCCGGTGCCGTGGGCCTCGACCAGCTCGACCGTCTCGGGATCAATGCCCGCCAGTTCGTACGCCCGCCGCAGCGCCGCGACCTGCCCGGCTGCCTTCGGCGCGTAGACCGCGTTCCCCTTGCCGTCGCTCGACGACCCGACGCCGCGCACCACCGCGTACACTCGATCGCCGTCGCGCTCGGCGTCGGCCAGCCGCTTCAGGACGACCACCCCCAGCCCCTCGCCGAGGGTCGTGCCATCGGCATCCGCGTCGAACGGCCGCGCGCTGCCGGTCGGCGACAGGGCCGGGGTCTTGCTGAAGCACGAGTACATGAACACGTCGTTGAACGTGTCCACGCCCCCGGTGACGACCACGTCGGCCCGGCCGGCGGTCAGTTCCAGGCATGCCAGGTGCAGGGCGCCGAGGGAGCTGGCGCATGCCGCGTCCACCACGCAGTTCGTCCCGCCGAGGTCGAGGCGGTTGGCGACGCGGCCGGCGACGACGTTGCCGAGCAGTCCTGGGAAGGAGTTCTCCTGCCAGCCGACATACCCGTCGGCGATGCGTCGGACGACATCCTCGGCGGTGGCGCCGTCCACGCCGGCCTCGCGCAGAGCGCGCCGCCAGAGTGGGTGGCCGAGACGGGCTCCGAGCGGGATCACCAGCTCCAGGGTGCCGGTGACGCCGAGGACGACGGCGACGCGGCGCCGGTCGAGGGGCCGCAGTCCGTCCGCTGGGTCGTCCGGGAACGCCTGGTAGCCGGCGTCGAGCAGAGCCTCGCGGGCGGCGACGAGGGCCAGGAGCTGGGACGTATCGGTCGCTTCGAGGTTGTTGGGGGCGATGCCGTACAGTCCGGGTGGGAACGCGATCGGGTCGAGGAAGCCGCCGCGCGCGGCGTACACTCGGTCCGGCGCCTTCGGATCGGGGTCGAGGTAGTCGGCGGCGGACCAGTGAGACGGCGGGACGTCGCGGATGGCATCGACGCGGTTGCAGATGTTGGCCCAGTAGGCGCGCAGCCCGTCGGCCCCGGGGAAGAGACAGCCGACCCCAACGATCGCCAGCCGGGCGCCGGGGTTATTCTCGGTCGCGGCACTGTTCAAACCGTGCTCCTCGTCAACGACTGCGGGCCGCCGGCGGGTCGGTCGTCAGCTAGATCTCGGGCCGGCGGGAGAGCCTCTGTTCGAGGGCAACGGGGTCGAGCGGCGGCGAATCGACCGCGATCGGAATACCCTGGCAGCGGAGCATCTGGGCGCGGAGCAGCACGGCGGCCCCATAGAGCAAGTTCAGGGCCACCGGCACGACCCGGCGATTTTCCGGAGCCTCCAGCGGGGAAGCCTTGACCCATTCGTTGAAGGCTCCCATGGCGGGGCCGCACCACACCTGGTAATCGAGCTTGCGCGTCGGCTCGCCGGCGTTCGCCCAGCGCGAGGACTGGCCGAGATACCAGCGAAATACAAGAGCCATCTTATGTTTTGGCTCGCGTTCGGCACGCTGGATCTGATCCGGATCCCGCTTCGCGAAAAAGGTCCGCGTTTGCGCCCAGATCTCCTCCAGCGGAGCCCGGAATACATTCTTCTCCAGCGCCGCCCGTTCGGCCGCCGGCAGCGCGTCCAGGCCGTCGTGGGTCCGGTACAGTTCGTACAGCCGGGCCGCCCGCATGGGGAAGAACGTGCCGCGCTTGAGCACCTGCACCTTGACGCCCATCTCGAACATGTCGCCGGCCGGAGCCATCGTCACGTCCGCCTGCTCCGTCTGGGCGAGCAGCGCCCGGACAACGTCCGACGAGCCGGACTCGACGCACGCCTGGTTGATCGATCCGGTCACCACATACGCGGCCCCCATCGCGAACGCTGCCGCCACCGCGGCCGGCGTGGCGATCCCGCCGGCCGCCCCGACCCGCAGCGGACAGGCGTAGTCGTACTGGCGCTGGAAGCGGTCGCGGAGGGCCAGCAACGTCGGCAGCAGCGTCAGGGCCGGCCGGTTGTCGGTGTGGCCGGCCGAATCGGCCTCAGCTGTCAGGTCGGCGGCCAGCGGCACCCGCGCCGCGAGCCGGCCCTGATCCTCGGTGAGGTTCCCGTGGCGAACAAGTTCGGCGACCAGGCGCTCGGGCGGCGGGGCGAAGCACTTCGACGCCACCTCGACACGGGACACCTTCGCGATGACGTGGTTGGGAGTGATGACCCGGCCGTCCGGGCCGCAGTGGATACCGTGGAGCCGGTATCGGACCAGCGGCAGGGTGACGTCCAGGTACGCGGACGCCTCGACCAGCCGGATCCCGCGCCGACAGTACAGCTCGGCGATGGCGGCCTCGAGGTCCGGGGCGGTGGGACTGTGGATGAGGTTGAAGCCGAACGGCAGATGGCCGACGCTCGCCGTCAGCTGGTCGATGGCCGCCTCCACCCGGCCGACGGGCAGACCGGCGGCCCCGAAGAACCCGAGCAGGCCGGCGCGGGCCAGCGCCTCGACGAGCCCGACTGAGGCGATCCCGTTCGCCATCGACCCGGCGACATAGGCGTAGCGCAGGCGGTGGTCGGTCCGGAACGTGGGGTCGCCCAGGTCTTCCGGCAGGCAGGGCGGGACGTACACGGTCGGGCTGTCGGCAGCGACGTCGCTCGCGAGTTTGCAGGCGGACCCGGAGCGTTGCAAGCGGAACGGGCGATCGACGGTCCGCAGTGCCTCGCGGATGGTTGTGTCGTCAGTCATGGCGAACAGCACCACGGCATACGGTCGCCCGATGGGAGGGTGGAGTCGGACCGGCCCCACTGCCAGCTGGCCCGTGGGCTTTGCAGAGCCCCTGGCACACCAGGTCGTCTGTCCCTGCATTGGCGCTTACGCTTTGGGCCTGGTCGGTGCCGCGCTGTGCGGTTGCCCCGCCGGCCCTTCACCGTCACGGCCGACGGCGCCGGCGGCGGCCGCCTGCACGGCGAACGTCCCGGGCGGCAGCCCCAGGGCCAGTTCTCGGCCGAGCACGCTCCGCCGGTAGCCGTAGCTGAAGTAGATCACCAGCCCGACGGCCAGCCACACCACGAGTCGCAGCCACGTATCCACCGGCAGGAACAGCATCATGGTGATGTTCACCAGGATGCCGAGCGGAGCCACCAGCCACAGCGCCGGACAGCGGAACGGCCGCGCCGCGTCCGGCCGCCGGACGCGCAACAGCCCCACCGCCGCGCACACCACCACGAACGCGAACAACGTCCCGATGTTGACCATCTCCTCCAGCGCCGCGATCGGCGTGAACGCGGCCACCACGCACATGATCGCCCCGGTCAGGATCGTCGAGACATGCGGCGTGCGGAACCGTGCGTGGACCGCCCCAAAGACGCGCGGCGGCATCAGCCCGTCTCGCGCCATCGCCAGGAAGATACGCGCCTGGCTGAGGAACGTGATCAGCAGCACGCTCGTCATCCCGGCCAGGGCGCCGGCCGCGATCAGCGCCGCCGCGCCGTGCAGCAGGCCGCTCCCGCCCGCCTCGGCGCGCCGCCGGAACGCGGACGCGATGGCCGCCTCCGAGTCGATGTTCGGGTAGCGCTCCATCCCGGTGATGACGGCGGCGACCGCGATGTACAGGACGGTGCAGACGACCAGCGATGCGATGATGCCGAACGGCACGTCGCGCTGCGGGCGCACTGCCTCCTCGCTGTGGGTCGAGATCGAGTCGAAGCCGATGAACGCGAAGAACACCAGCGCCGCCCCGAGCATGACGCCGGAGATACCGTAAGGCAAGAACGGGCTGCGCACCGCCTCGTCCGCCTCCAGCAGGATCCGGTCCACGCCGAACGTTGCCAGGATGCCCCAGCTGCGCGCCGCCACCTCCGGCGCCTGCTTACGCGCCTCGACCACTACCGCGGCCACCACCTCCTTTTCCGCCGCCGTCGTCGGCAGGTCCGCAGCGTAGGCGCTCAGCGCTCGCTTGAGCAGAGCGGGGTCGCCGGCCGCCTTCGCCTGGGCGATCTTCAGCACGGCCAGCGCCTGCCTGCGGATCTGTTCGGCCCGGTCGTCGAACGGGATCCCCCGATCCCGGAGCTGCTCGCTACCCTGCGGCAGCTCGACGACAACGCCCTTGACCTGGCCGCCCTGCTTGCCGTTGAGCGTCACCCATTCGCGGGCGGCGGCGAGGAGCTGGTCCTCGGCCTTCGCGTGGGCGGCCGCCAGGTCCGGGACGACGCGCTCCTCCGCCTGGCGGCGCTCGCTGGGCGGGATGCTCGTCCAGTTCGCCGGGTCGATGTACCCAACGCCGACGACGATCACAAACAGCACCACGCCGACCTTGAGCACTACCAGGGCAGTGTTCGACGCAGCGCTCTCCCGGATACCGATTACCAGGATGAAGGTGACGGCCGCCAGGATCAGTACTGCCGGCAGGTTGAACCACGCTCCCGGGGTCGAGAACGGGTCGTGGCACAGGTACTCGGGGATGCGCCAGCCGAAGACGGTGTACAGGAACTCGTTGAGGTACTTCGACCACGACGCCGCGACGGTGGCGGCGCTCATCGCGTACTCGAGGATCAGATCCCAGCCGATGATCCACGCGAACAGCTCGCCCAGGGTGGCGTAGGCGTAGGTGTAGGCGCTGCCGGCGACCGGCGCCATCGACGCGAACTCGGCGTAGCAGAAGGCGGCCAGGGCGCAGCCGACGCCCGCGATGGTAAACGAAAGGAGGATGCCCGGCCCGGCGTCCAGGGCAGCCACGCGCCCGGTCATGACGAAGATGCCGGCGCCGATGATCGCCCCGATGCCGAGGGACGTCAGCCCGATAGGGCCGAGGACGCGCCGCAGGCGGTTCTCCCCCTGCATCTCCGCATGCAGCGTCTCCAGCGACTTCGTCCCGAACAGCTGTTTGCGAAGCATCCGCGGTCCTCGTTGACACGTTCGGTCGGCCGACCTCGGCCCGGGTTCGCCCTACGACCGCTCCTGTTGCACGACCAGCAGCGTCACGTCGTCGTTGCGGAGGCGGCGCGCCCTACGCTGGCCGGCGACCCAGTCGGCGAACGCCTGGCCGGGATCCTGGGCCTGCAGAACGCCCTCCAGTTCCTGCCACGGGTGGGCATGCTGCTCGGCCTGTTCGAGGAACCACTGAGCGAGGGCGTCGGTCATCAGCCACAGGCGGTCGCCGGCGCGCCAGTCGCCCTCGATACGCTGGGCTCGGCCCTCGAGCATCTCGCACCCCGGCCCCCGGGAGCCGATCAGCCAGGGGGTGGTCCCGAACTCCGCCGCACAGGCGACGGGAAACGTCCTCTCCAGCCGGCCGGCCCGGACGTGGAATGCGCAGCTGTCGCCGACCGCGACCGCCTGCCACCGTCCGCCGCGGACGACGACCCCGAGGAAGGTGGCGAACGCGCCCTGCTGCAGCTTCATCTCCGCGTACCAGGGGAGAGCCCGCGCCCCGACCTGGTCGGTCCAGCACCGCCGCAACGGTGGGAGCCAGTCGGACCACGGGGCGAACCCGTCGGCGGGCGCGGCGACGAACTCGGCGACCAGGAGCTGAGCCCACAGGGCGGCGAAGGAACTCTCCGTCGCCCCGTCGGCGACCGCGAACCGGCCGCGCCGCACGTCCCCGGCGGCGGCATCCTCGTACTCCTCGACGCGGTGTCCGGCCTTGGGCACGGCGAGGGTCTGGCAGAACAACGGCGGGGCGGCCTGGGACATCGCTCACCGCGGGATCGGGAACGGGTCTCGGAAACCACCGTCAGTCTACCGGCCGACCCGGTCCGGCTCAAGCGCCCCAGGTTGCGGATGGCCCTGCCGGGGCATATACTCTGAGGCAAGGCGTGCGGGGCGGGAACCGCCCGGCGTGTGGCCCGGCAGCTCCCGCCCGCCCCCAAGGGAGGGTCTGTCATGCGACTGCCTGCAGCTCTGTTCCTCTGCCTGACGCTGCTGGTCGGCCTCTGGAGTGGCGCCGATGCCCAGGAAAAGGGCAAGGAAGTCACGGTCAAGGGCAAGATCACCTGCGCCAAGTGCGACTACGACACGGTCAAGGCGGCTCAGCCGGACCTGAAGAGGCCGAAGACCTGCCAGACCGTGGTTGTCGCGAAGAAGGGCGACAAGGCCGTGGTCTACTACTTCGATGCGGCCTCGCACAAGAAGTTCCACCAACCCATCTGCCGGGACGGCAAGGACGGCACCGTGACCGGGACCGTCTCCAAGAAGGACGGCAAGAACGTCATCTCGGCCACCGACGTGAAACTCCAGTAACGGCGACCGCTTCCCGCGAGCCCGCAACGCCACCCGGACAGGGTGGCGTTGTCGTTTCCCGGGTGACCGGGCGTTGTCACGCGCTCGCCCCAACCGGGGAGTACCCGGGGCCGGCACCCCGGCTTGTATTTTCCGGGCGATAGACTATCCTTCGAGCGATGTTCCTGTTGCTCCTGTGATGCGCACCCGGCAGAGGCGCTCACCCGGACTCGCTGCCTGATCCGCCTACCCGTGTCGCGGCCCGCTGGGGCCTTCCGGACAACGCGGCACCATCGTTCGCTGAGTGGGGCTGGAACGAAGAGGCTCGCCCCCAGGGCCGGGGGATGGTCGCGCCGCGCGCGGTGCCCCGTCTCCCGGCCTTCTGGCGCCCCGGTCGGGACCGGCACCACCCCACCGCCGGCGCCGCCCAACCCGCAGTTTCGCGCCGCCCTACTTGACACCCTTTCCATTACGGGAGTACACTTCCGTAACAGTCGGTGCGTCGGGATTTGGGTGCCCACGCCGGAACACCCCAACTGCCTTGCCCCGTAACACGACCCCGAGAAGAGGCAGCCGCTCCAGCACCCCGTACCGCGGGGGCCGGCACGGTGGTGACCCCGCCCGCCTGCTCTCACCTCCCGGAGATCTTGCCCTTGAAGGCACTCATCAGCGATATCCACGGGAACCTCGAGGCCTTGCAGGCCGTTCTCGACGACATCCGCAAGCACGACGTCGGCGAGATCTACTGCCTGGGGGACGTGGTCGGCTACGGACCCAACCCGCGCGAGTGCATTGACCTGGTGATGCAGTGCAAGGTCGTCCTCCTCGGCAACCACGACCAGGGGGCCATGTTCGACCCGGATGGGTTCAACCCGCCGGCCGAGCGTGCCATCTTCTGGACGCGCGGCCAGCTGGAAACGTCCAGCGAGGACCGGCCGATCCGCGAGAAGCGTTGGGAGTTCCTCGCCGACCGCCCGCGGCTGGTCCGGGAGAACGGGTTCCTGTTCGTCCACGGCTCGGCCCGCAACCCGCTCAACGAGTACGTCTTTCCGGAGGACATCTACAACCAGCGCAAGATGGACCGCATCTTCGCCATGGTCGAACGCTACTGCTTCCAGGGGCACACCCACGTTCCGGGCGTCTTCGTCACCGGAGCCCAGGAGGATCTGTACCAGTTCCACGCCCCCGACGAGATCGACTACGTCCACCGCCTCGACGGGCGCAAGACGCTGTGCAACGTCGGCTCGGTCGGCCAGCCGCGCGACGGCGACTGGCGCGCCTGCTACGTCCTGCTCGACGGCGAGACGATCCGCTACCGCCGGGTCGAGTACGACATCGACACGACCGTGCGCAAGATCTACGACATCCCCGACCTGGACAACTTCCTCGCCGACCGGCTGCGCGACGGCCGGTGAAGCCAGGGAGGCGCGAGGCTCCAAAGTCCACGGCGCGCCGCCCGTGGACTTTCACTCGCCCTCCTTCCCTCCCCACTCCCACTCCCACTCCCCACGCCTGTTCGCTATCCTAAACCTGTAGACACGGGTCCGGGTCGCCTCCGGCCCACCGCCCCAGGCCAGGAATCGGCAGCCGATCATGCAGCAGAAGAACCTCATCGTTTTCATCGTCCTGAGCATCCTCATCCTGACCGGATGGAGCTTACTGCAGAACGTGATCTGGCCTCCTCCCCCTGCGAAGGAGAAAGAGGAGGCCAGAAACGGCAAGAAGAAGGAGCCGCCCAGGGCAGTCGTCTGGCAACTCACCGGCGCAGCCCAGCGACAAATGCCGGGCCATCTCTGGGCGGCGGTAATTCCGGCCGACATGGGTCTCGCCGCCCCCTTGCGGCTGGCGACGCAGGCGGTCGTCACCGAGCGCTACGCCGGTGTCAACCTCTCCGCCGACCGACCGCTTCAGGTCGCGTCGCTGATCGCTTCTCCGTGGGTGCCGGGTTTCGGTCCGCTGTTCACCTGGCAGCGCCTCCGGCCCGATCTCCTTGCGGATTTCGGCGTCAAGCCGCAGGATCGTGTTGTTGACCTGAGTCCGCCGGACTCTTTCCTCCAGGTCAAGCTTACCACCCAGGGCGGCGGCGTCCTGAGCGTCGTCCTGCCGAAGTTCCAGGCGGCGACCGAACTCGGCCGGCCCGCCTTCGAAACGACCGCCGACGGCCAGAGGGTGCCCGAACCCTTCACCCTTGTTCCGCCGGATTCGATCCGCCCAGCGTTCCTGTTCTATCACTACCGCAACCCGGCCGGCGACCCGGACGAGAAGAGCCCCGCCGCCCGGGCGGTCCCGCTGACGACCCTCGGGGATGTCGTCTGGAACGTCGAGGATCGGGGGACAAGGGACGGCAAGCGCGAGGTCGCGATGTGGTACGACCGCATCCCCGGGTATCCGGGGCTCAAGATCGTGCGCACCTACACCCTCGGGCCGAAGGACTACCATGTCGGACTGGAGGTCGCGATTGAGGACACCCGCAAGCCCGGCAAGGGCGGCGCGGCGCGGCCGTTTCGGTATCAGCTGACCGGCGCGCACCACATCCCGATCGAGGGCGAGTGGTACGCCAGCGTTACCCGGCAGCCGATGCTCGGCCTGGTCACCAAGCGCGGCCACCTGTGGCGCGACCTCGACGAGACGCAGATGCGCATCCTCAACCGCAAGGGCGGCGAGCGCGTCCCGCTGCGCGGCCCGGGTGAGAACTTCCCGTACATCCAGTACGCCGGCGTCGCCAATCAGTACTTCGCGTCACTGATTGTCGTGAGCGACCAGAACAAGCCGGGGGGCGACGGCGTGCCGCCCCAGGACGTGGTCGCCTACGCCCGCGCCACCCTGGAGAGCCAGGAGCGGGTCGGCCGACTCCTCAATTTCGACCTCGCCAGGGGCCGAATGGAGGCCATGTTCACCGACGCCGGGCTGGACAAGCTGCAGAAGCAGACGTTCATCCTGCTCGAGACCGCCAGGCAGGGCATCAGGAGTCGAACCCTCAAAAAGGGCGACAACGTCGTCATCAACTACTACGACGCGCACGACCGCGGCCTGGTCGCGACCGGCGTCCGGCCCGGGTCCGTCGTCCGCCCCCACCTGGCCGACATCGCGGTCAACGTCACGAGCCAGACCCCGGCGGAACTGCAGCCCGGGCAGCGCGTCGTCCACAAGTACCTGCTCTATAACGGCCCGGTGAAGGTCAGCCTGCTCGGTCAGTTCACCGGCCCGATGGCGGTCGATCCGGAACTGGTCGAGCGCTACTGGTCCACCCTCCACCTGCGGACCCTGACGGACTACCACTCGCCCGGCTGGATCGGCAGCTTCGCCAACGCCATCTTCTGGACCGACCTGGTCATCCTGTTCACCCGCCTCATGCACTGGCTGCTGGACAAGCTCCACTTCATCGTCCCGAACTACGGCATCGCCATCATTCTGCTGACAATCATCGTTCGCGGGCTGATGTTTCCCATCAGCCGCCGCCAGGCTCTGCTCAGCATCAGGATGCAGGCGCTGGCGCCGGAGATGAAGAAACTGCAGGAGAAGTACAAGAACGACCCGCAGGAGCGCACCCGGGCAACGATGGAGCTGTACCGCAAGCACGGCGTCAATCCGCTGGGCGGGTGTCTGCCGCTGCTGCTGCAATTACCCATCTTCATGGGGCTGTATTACGCCCTGCAGGAGAGCATCCATTTCCGGCTGGCGGGCTTCCTGTGGATCAAGAACCTGGCGGCGCCGGACATGCTGATCTACTGGGGCGAGTCAATCCCGATCATCAGCAACCCGGACAACATGGGCGGACTCGGCTACCTCGGCCCGTTCTTCAACCTGCTGCCGGTCGGGGCACTGATCCTGATGATCGTGCAGCAAAAGATGATGACGCCGCCGGCGGCCGATCCGCAGCAGGAGTTCCAGCAGTCGATGATGAAGTTCATGATGATCTTCATCGGGATCCTGTTTTACAAGCTGGCGGCCGGGCTGTGTCTGTACTTCATCGTCAGCTCGCTCTGGGGTCTGGCCGAGCGGAAGATGCTGCCCAAGAAGACCGTCGCCGGCCAGGGCGGCCCGAGCCCGCCTCCCAGCGGTGGCGGCGGGCCGCGCGGCGGGCGCCCGCGACCGCGCGGCGGCCCGAAGGCCAAGGAACCCGAGGGCGCCGTCCAGAAGGTGCGCAACTGGTGGCAAGAGGTGCTGAAACAGGCCAGGAAGAAGTAGCCAGGCTCTGATAAAGCTCACTTCTCCAGCAGCACGATTCCCCCGACGCGCTCGGCGTCGCGCAGCAGGTTGGCAAGGTGCTTGACGTACCCGAGCGCCCCCATCCGGGTCGCGAACACGCCCGGCGCGAGGCCCAGCAGTTTCGCGACCGGCCAGTACAGCAGACGCTTCAGCCACAGCGGCCTGCGGTGGCTCGGCGCAGCGCCTTCCGGGTCGCGCCGGTAGAGGCCGTGGTGCAGGTCGAAGGCGTGTGGGTAGACGCGACCGTGCCGGAACCCCGCCGCGCGACCCAGCTCCAGGATCCGCCGCGGCGGCATCTCCTTCTCGGTCACGTTGTAGCGCGCCACCGCCGCGCGCGCCTCGGGCGACTGATGATGCCCCTCCCCCGGCTCCGACGTGACGCAAACCCCGCCCGGGCGCAGCGCCTGATACGCCCCGCGCAGGGCGGCGGCCTCGTCCACCGCGTGATGCAGCGCGTCGTAGAAGACGGCGCCGTCGAACTCGCCGTCGAACGGCAGATCCTCGTAGTCGCATACCAGGAAGTGAAGCCGGTCGAGTCCGGCGCGAGAGCCGTTGGCCCGGGCGTGTACGACCATGTCCGGGGCGATGTCCACCCCGAGCACGTCGTAGCCGGCACGGGCGAAGAAGACACTCGTCCAGCCGGTCCCGCACCCGAGGTCGAGCAGTCGGGCCGGCGGCGGCGGCAGCAGGGCGAAGACGGCGGCCACCTCCGCGAGGTAACGGGCGCGGCCGGGGTCGGAGAAGGGTTTGTGGACCGCGTGGAGGACGCCCGCCTCGTCCAGGTTGCGCAGGTAGTCGATTTCACCGCTCTTGGCCATCGCCGAAACCTCCCTGTGGCGATCGGCGCGTTTTCCTCTCCCCTCTCCCCTTGCGGGAGAGGGGAGAAGAAGAGACGCCGCTCCCTTTACAGTCCCTCGACCTCCCACCCCTTGCGGTAGCGCCGCCGCACGAAAGCGTTCGCTTCCTTGACGTTGGTGACGGTCAGCTTTTCGGCATTCCACTCCAGAGACTGTTCAGGGAAGCGCGTCGCCAGGCAGCCGAGGAGGACCGACTCGGTCAGCGGACCAGAGTAGTCGAACGGCGTCGAGGTCTGGCCGTTGCCGCGGCACGCCTCGACGAATTGCAGGTAGTGGTTCTGCCCGCCCGGCTGCGGCAGCTTGTGGTCGCGGAACCGATCCTCCGGCAGCAGCACCGGGGCGGCGATGTACGGCGAGTAGAGGACGCCGTTGGTGCCGAGGTAGATCGACCCCTGATCGCTGAGCCTCCGCTTGCCGATCAGCGCCTGCACGTTCTGCGGCGGGCGCAGGTCGCCGTCGTACCAGTTCAGCGTCAGCCGGTCAGCCGCGTAGCGCGTGCCGGGGAAGGTGTACTGCACCTGGGCGTCCAGCCCCCAACTGTCCGGACCCGGGGCGCCGCTCGCCGCGCGCACCGACACCGGCGCCGTCAGAGCCAGCGAGCCGAACACCGGGTCGAGGATGTGGCAGCCCATGTCGCCGAAGGTGCCGGTGCCGAAGTCGAGCCGCTTGCGCCACTGGCCCGGGTGGTAGTACTTGGCCAGGTACGGCCGCTCGGCCGCCACGCCGAGCCAGTAGTCCCAGTTCAGGCCCGGCGGCACCGGGTCGCGACGGTCGGGGCGCGGGCCGCGGTCGCCCCAGTGCTTGCCGCTCCAGCTGTGGACCTCGCGCACCTTGCCGATCGCCCCGGACTGGATCGTCGCCACGACCGTCCGGTGGACGGCGTGGGAGTGGATCTGGATGCCCATCTGCGAGACGATCTTGCGGTCCCGGGCGGCCCGCGTCAGCTGGCGGGCCTCGTAGATCGTCTGTGTCAGCGGTTTCTGCGTGTACACGTGCAGCCCGCGCTGAATGGCGCGCATCGTGATCGGGGCATGCATGTGGTCGGGCGTGGAGACGTTGACCGAGTGCAGTTCCTTCTCCTTGTCGAGCAGCTCGCGCCAGTCCTGGTAGACGCGAACGTTGGGGAAGCGCTTGCGGATCGCGGCAGTGCGCGTCAGATCGACGTCGGCGACGGCGACGAGACGCAGGTTCTTGCTCGCGGTCAACGAGTTGATGTCGCTCATCGCCATCCCGGCGGCGCCGAAACTGGCGTGCAGCAGCGTCTCGCTCGGCCTGGCATGGGCGTGTGCCCGGAACACGAACGGGGCGGCGAACCCGGCGGCCGTCAGGCTTTTGAGGGCGGCGCGGCGGGTGATGCGGGAGGTCGTCATGGGTGTGCCTCGTAGGTAGGAATCAGGGGTGGGTCATTCGCTGGCGGGAACGAGGACGCGCACCTCGGGCGGGGCGGCGAGCAGATCGCCCACCTCCGCCAGCAGGGCGGTGATGTGGGCCGTCCTCAGATGCGCCTCCAGGGCGGGCAGGTTGGCCCAGCGCTCGTAGAGGGTGTAATGGGTCGGCGTCTTCGTGTCGCGGTTGAGGTCGTAGGCGCGGCAGCCCTTTTCGGCGCGCGTCGCCTTGATCGCCTTCGCGAACGCGGCCTCGAACTTCGCGGCCGCGCCCTCCTTGACCTGGAGGCTGACGAGCATCGTGAACGGCCTGGCCGAATCCTTCAGGCTGGCCTTCACCTGGGCGGCGATCGGATTCGGCTTGTCCTGGGCGGGGGCGACGGGAGCAGTGAGAGCGGTCGCGGCCAGGGCGGCGACGGCGAGCAGACGCGGGAGCATGGGGCCTCCGGATGCGGGTGGTGGGACAACGAGAACGCCGCCGGCTATTGTACGCCGCCGGCCGGAATCGTCCGGCGCGCGGAAAGGCCCCGGCAGGGGCGATGCCGTCTGCCGGGGCCGAGGGTGTTTCGCGCGTCGAGGGAGGGGAAGCGCGCCGGATTAGTACCGGCGTCCGCCGCCGCCACCACCGTAACCGCCGCCGCCGCCGCCACCGCGCCGGCCGCCGCCGCCGCCGTAGCCGCCGCCACCACCGCCGTAGCCGCCGCGCCCGCCGCCGCCCTCAGGCTTCGGCCGCGCCTCGTTGACGGTCAGGGCCCGGCCCTCTACCTCTTTCCCGTTCATGGCCGAGATCGCCGCCTGGGCTTCCTGGTCGGAGCCCATCTCGACGAACCCGAACCCCTTCGACCGCCCCGTGTCCCGGTCCATGATGACCTGGGCCGACTGCACGGTCCCATACGGCTCGAACATCGCCTGCAGATCGCTGTCGTTGATGCCGTAGGCCAGGTTGCCGACGTACAACTTCTTGCCCATTGCGGGCCTCCTCACGAAAACCGGCTCGGGATGCCGCGACCCACGGCGGGTTGGCACTGCCCTGCCAGAGATTGCCACACTATCTTGGGGCAAGGGGGAGTAGGGGGAGATAGCAACAACGGCATCACGGCCCGGCCCTCGAGTCCCAACGTCGTCTTATCATACCGGCCGGACTCGGCGGAGGATAGTGATTTCGGGAAAGAGATGAAACAAGTCGCGCCCCCGCCAGGTTCCCCACCTCCTCGCCGCCTCACCAGTCGGTGCAGCCCGCGACCACTCGCACGGACTACCCATCCTTCCCAGGACCGTGCCCACCCCTGCCGTCGCAAAGCCGCGCCCGCCCGCGCCCCTTACCCGAGCGCCACTGGCGCCACCCCACGCTCCGAAAAATGGGTTCGCGGGACGGCGCGCACGCGCCCGTTCCGGCCGCGACGTCAAGCCGAGTCGCTTGGGGACAACGATGTTCTTGTGGCCGAGAACGTCCAGCACGGCGCGATTAATGGCAGGCGGCCGCCTCAGCGCTCGGGCGCCAGGTCTTCCAGGCAGTATAACGCCGGGATCGAGAAGTTGTTCAGCGTCGCGCCGAAGTAGATCTGGCGTCGGTCGCCCTGCGGCGTGTGCGCCGTCACGACCGCCGGGGATGACGCCAGCAGCGGCGCCGACTGCTCCAGGGTCGTGAAACGCCACTGCACCTTGCCGGTGTGCGGGTCGAGGCAGCAGACGTGTCCCCCGCACCCGAGCGCGAACACCGCCGACGTCTTCCCGCAGTGGCCGCAGGAGTCCAGGGCCGGGACCGCGACCACCGCGCTGCCGAGCGACTTCTTCCAGCGCAGCGCGCCCGTCTGCCGATCGACGCAGTAGCAGTAGCCGTCGCGCGAGCCGAAGTAGACGCGGCCGCCGTCGAGCACCGGCCGGGCCAGCACGCCGTCGCCGGTCCGGAATGGCGGCCAGAGATCCTTGCCCGTCGCGGCATCGACGCACAGAAGTGCCCCTGCCGGGTCGTATTTCTCTGAAGACCCGGTCATGCGGCCGTTGCCCAGCCCGAAGAAGACCTGTCCGCGATCCACCGCGGGCGAGCCCCACACCGGCAGCGCCAGCGGGGTGCGCTGCGGATCGTCCCTGCGCACCATCCACCGCGGCGTCGGCCGCACCCAGATCTCCTTGCCCGTGTTCGCGTCGAGGCAGACGATGACGCCGTCCCCCACGCCCGTCTCCTCGTCGATGCCGCCGCCGACGTAGACGCGCTTACCGGCCACGGCCGGCGTCATGTCCACGTGCAGGCGCAGCGTCTTGCGGCGCGCGCCGTCGGGGAACTGCCAGACCTTCTTGCCCCGGTCCGCCTCGACGCAGTAAATACCGTCGTCGCCGGCGCTGAAGTAGACGCGCCCGCCGACGACCACCGGCGTCCCCTCGGTGTGGCTGCCGGTCGAGAAGTCCCACACCTTGCGGCCGGTCTTCGCCTCGACGCAATACAGCTTGCAGCCGCTGTCCTCGTGGAACCCCTCGCCGATGTAGACGCGGCCGCCCGCCAGGCACGGGCTGGAGAAAACCTGCTTCATCGCCCCGTCGTCGTCGAATGCCCAGATGATGTCGAGCGTTTTCGCGTCCAGGCAGTAGAGGGTGCCGAAGCGGTCAAGGGCGCCGCGGGCGGCCGCGAGGTAGATGCGTCCGTCCGCCACCAGTGGGGACGACAGGATCATGCCGGTCCCCTCGAAGACCTTCGTTCGGGTCCGTTCCGGCAGGAGTTTGGCGCCGCCCCGCTCCGCCCCGGTGGTGTCGTCGGCAAGGGGGGCGAGACGCGCGCCGGGACGGGCCGCGGCGAAGGCGGTCGAGGCGAACAGGGCCACCCAAAGGATGACCGCCTCGGTCGGGAAGGTCGGGCGGGAAGGCGGTCGGGCGACCGGGTCGGCGAGGGCCGGGACCGCGGCCAGCGGCGGCACAGGGCCGAAGTGCTCCAGCGCGCCGCTGACGCGCGCCAGCGCCAGGGCGACGGCGCGCTCGGCGACGAGCGGGGGCGGGCCGCCGGCCAGGACGAGGGCGGGCCGCTGTGCGAACTCCCGCGCGGCCCGATAGAGTCGGTACAACCCGCCGGCCCAGATACCGAGCGTGAAGACCAGCAGCAGGTTCCACCACGGCTCGGACGCGGGCGGCGGGCTGAGCAAGCAAATGCCGAGGACGAGCGCGCAGGTTCCGCTCAGGAGTCCCAGGACGAGGTTCTCGGTGCGCTGCGGCGCCTCGGGCAGCACCTGGTCCCCGGTAAGGGTGCGGACGTGCCGCGTGTACGCCCACAGGGTTCCGAGCAGCGTCACCAGCGTCATCGCCAGCCACAACGCCGCCGGCGTGCTCCACCACGAATCGAGGAAATACCCGGCGAGCCACAGGTGCAGGAAGTACAGGGTCGAGTTGATGCTGACGACGGTGAAGAAGGCGATCCAGCGGCGGAACAGAAGCAGGACGCCGCCGAACAGGCTCGGGAAGAGCAGCGCCAGGATCGCCAGCGGCCCGCCGATGCCCAGGGTGGGGATGACAGCGAACAGGGTGCCTCTGAAAAATCCACGAACTGCAACCCGTGGGCTTGCATCCTCAAGGTGCAAGCGACTCGATTTCTCCTGCTTCGCCTCCGGCCCGAGTCCCGGCGGTTCCTTCGGGTCGGCCTCCGGCGGCTTCTTCTTGCCCGCCAGACCATCGACCACCACCTGACGCATCTCGGCGGTCGTTCCCTTGAAGGTACGGCGCAGGAAGGGCTCGCAGTGCGTGAACGCCCAGACGATCGGTTCGTCGCCATCCCCTTTCTGCCCGACCATCTGAAACCAGGTGCCGTTCGTGTATCCGAAGACGGTCAACCGTTTGCCCCGCTGGTTACCGAACAGAACCACCGGGAGTTTCGGCGCCAGCCGGGCGAGAAGTTTGTCCGTGTGCCGGTCCTTCTTCGCGTCCGCATCCCCTGTCAGGTTCACCGGCAGCCGGCGATACGGGAGCTTGCCCTTGAGGTCTTCCTCCACCGTGAGGATGGTCGCGGGCCGTCCGGGATCGACCTTCTCAACGCGCGCGACGGCGATGAACCTGTTTTCCGCCAGTACGTCGCGCAGGGGGGTGAGTCGGGTAATGATTCCCCAGGCCGGTCCCCCCAGTCCTACCAGGGTGATCAGGATCAGGCCGCCCGCCCAGATCCAGTGTTGTCGCATCGCTCGGTGCCTCCCTTTCCCTCTGCGGCGCCGTCCGACCAACCTGGAAGGTTGGTCGGACGGCGCCGGTAGCCGCCATACCCGCGCGCCATCTTAACGACCCCTACCGGGCGAGGAAAGCAGCCGTCGTTGACATTTTTGTCCAGAGGCGATCCATTGGTTCTGCCACTTTGGCAGAGGCGGCGACATCGCATTTCGCGCCTTCTTGCGCAACGTCTTAACAATTAACAAATTGCATCGGCAAAGATCTGCGGCACAGTCCTTGCTACCCGTGCGGGGTTGTTGTGTGCATTCGAGCGCCGCTCGTGGCCCCGTTGAAGGAAGCCTGACGCCGGCAAGGAGGTTCTGCCGTGCTTTGTCACTCTCCACGAGCGGCGCTCCAGATTGCGCGGTAGCGATGGGCGACCAATCGAAGGAGACAAGTCGATGGCAAAACAGCTTGCCTATTCAGATGAAGCTCGACAAAAGTTGTTGTCGGGCGTCAGCAAACTGGCCCGGGCCGTGCGCTCCACCCTCGGCCCGCGCGGCCGCAACGCCGTCCTCGACAAGGGTTGGGGTGCGCCGAACGTCACCAAGGACGGCGTCACCGTCGCCGAGGAAATCGAGCTGCAGGATCCGTACGAGAACATGGGCGCCCAGCTCGTCAAGGAGGCCGCCAGCAAGACGAGCGACGTGGCCGGCGATGGCACCACCACCGCCACCGTCCTCGCCGAGGCCATCTATCGCGAGGGGCTCAAGGCCGTCGCCGCCGGCGCCGACCCGATGGCCCTGACGCGCGGCATTCAAAAGGCCGTCGAGAAGATCGTCGGCGAACTGAAGAAGCTGGCCGACCCGGTGGACGACAAGGACGAGCGCGAGATCACCGAGGTCGCCACCATCGCCGCCAACAACAACCCGGAGATCGGCCAGAAACTCGCCGAGGCGATGAAGAAGGTCGGGGCGAGCAACGGCGTCATCACCGTCGAGGAAGGCAAGACGGCCGACACCGAGGTTGTCGTCGTCCAGGGCATGCAGTTCGACCGCGGCTTCCTCTCGCCCCACTTCGTCACCAACCAGGAGCAGGTGAAGGCCGAGCTGGAGAACCCATACGTCCTCATCTACGAGGATAAGATCACCAACGCCCGTGCCCTGATTCCGCTGCTCGAAACCATCTCGAAGAAGAAGGAACCGCTGCTCATCATCGCCGAGGACATCGAGGGCGATGCCCTGGCGACCCTGGTCGTCAACAAGCTCAAGGGCATCCTCCAGGTGTGCGCCGTCAAGGCGCCGGGGTACGGCGACCGCCGCAAGGCCATCCTCGAGGACATCGCCACCCTGACCGGCGGCCGCGCCTTCTTCAAGGATCTGGGCATCCAGCTGGAGAACGTCAAGCTCAACGAACTGGGCCGGGCGAAGAAGGCCATCGTCGATGCGGAGAACACCACCATCACCGAGGGGGCCGGCGACAGGAAGGCGATCGAGGGGCGCTGCGAACTGATCCGCCGCGAGATCAAGACGACCGACAGCGAGTACGACCGCGAGAAACTGCAGGAACGACTGGCCAAGCTCGCTGGCGGCGTCGCCCAGATCAAGGTTGGGGCCGCCACCGAGACGGAGATGAAGGAGCGCAAGGCCCTGTTCGAGGACGCCCTGCACGCGACCCGGGCGGCCCTTGCCGAGGGGATTGTCCCCGGCGGCGGCGTGGCCCTGATTCAGGCCGGCAAGGTGCTCGACAAGTTCACCGAGCTGAAGGGCGATGAGGGCCACGGCGTGCGCGTTCTGCAGAACGTCCTCGACATACCGTGCCGGTGGATCGCCGACAATGCGGGTCTGGACGGCACCGTCGTTGCATCGAAGATCCGCAAGAGCAAGGACAAGAACTACGGCTACAACGCCGAGTCCGGCGAATGGACCGATCTGCGCAAGGCCGGCGTCGTGGATCCAGTCAAGGTCACCCGCAGCGCCCTGCAGAATGGCGCCAGCGTTGCCTGCCTGCTGCTAACCACTGAATCGCTCGTGGCCGACATCCCCGAGAAGGGCAAGAAGGACGACCACGACGACCACCACGGCATGGGTGGCATGGGCGGCATGGGTGGCATGGGCGGCATGGGTGGCATGGGCGGCATGGGCGGCATGGGCGGCATGGGCGGCATGGGCATGGATATGTGAAAGCTCACGGGCTGCGTCCCGTGGGCTTTGAGAACTCACAAACTTCACCCCTGAAGAGAACAGAACCAAGGAACCCAGCCATGGCGAAAGAACGGCAACCTGCCAGTCAGGAAGCGAACCTGAAAGTGCGGCCCCTGGACGACCGGATCGTGGTCGAGCCCCTGGAGGCCGAGGACAAGACGGCCGGCGGCATCCTGCTGCCCGACACCGCCAAGCAGAAGCCGCAGCGCGGCCGCGTCCTGGCGGTCGGACCGGGCAAACTGCTCGAGAACGGCACCCGCTCGGCGGTCTCGGTCGCGGTCGGCGACGAGGTCATCTACGGTCGCTACGCCGGCAACGACATCCAGGTTGAGCGCAAGGAGATCAAGATCCTGCGTGAAGGCGACATCCTCGCCAAGGTCGTCAAGTAAGGTCCGCCACGGATAAACACAGATGAACGCGGATCGGCCAGACAGGGTCTTCGGCGTATTCATCTGTGGCTAAATCGAGGAGAAAGATAGCATATGGCCAAGCAACTGCTTTATACCGATGACGCCCGCAAGAAACTGCTGGCCGGAGCCGAGAAGCTGGCCCACGCGGTCGGCATCACCCTCGGCCCGACCGGCCGCAACGTGATCATCGACAAGTCGTTCGGCGGCCCGACCGTCACCAAGGACGGCGTCACCGTCAGCAAGGAAATCGACCTGGCCGACCCGTTCGAGAACATGGGCGCCAAGCTCGTCAACGCCGTCGCCCAGAAGACGAGCGACGTCGCGGGCGACGGCACCACGACCGCCACCATCCTCGCCCTGGCCATCTACCAGGAAGGGCTGCGCAACATCACCGCCGGGGCCAACCCGATGGCCGTCAAGCGCGGCATTGACCGAGGCGTCGAGGCGGCCGTCGAGTTCATCAACGGGTTGTCGAAACAGCTCAAGAGCAAGGAGGAGATGGAGCAGGTCGCGAGCATCAGCGCCAACAACGACCCGACCATCGGCAAACTGATGGCGGACGCCTTCGCCAAGGTCGGCAAGGACGGCGTCATCACCGTCGAGGAGGGCAAGACCTCCGAGACGGTCCTCGAGTTCGTCGAGGGGATGCAGTTCGACAAGGGGTACATCTCGCCGTACTTCGTCACCAACCCGCAGGAGATGAAGACGGAACTGGAGGAGCCGTACATCCTCATCTATGAGAAGAAGCTCTCCAATGTCCGTGATATGCTGCCGCTGCTGGAGAAGGTGGCGCAGGCTAGCAAGCCGCTGCTGATCATCGCCGAGGACGTCGAGAGCGAGGCGCTGGCGGCCCTGGTCGTCAACCACCTGCGCGGCGTGCTGCGCGTGTGCGCTGTCAAGGCGCCGGGGTTCGGCGACCGTCGCAAGGCGATGCTCGGCGACATCGCGGTCCTGACGGCCGGGCAGTTCATCAGCGAGGATCTGGGGCTGAAGCTGGAGAACGTCGGCCTGGAGCAACTCGGCCGGGCCAAGACGGTCCGCGTCGAGAAGGAGAGTTGCACCATCATCAGCGGCGCCGGCAAGAAGGAGGCGATCAAGCGCCGGGTCGATCAGATCCGCGCCCAGATGGACCAGACCGAGAGCGAGTACGACAAGGAGAAGTTTTCGGAGCGGTTGGCCAAACTGACCGGCGGCGTGGCGATCATCCGCGTCGGGGCCGCGACCGAGGCCGACATGAAGCAGAAGAAGGGCCGGGTCGAGGACGCCCTGCACGCCACCCGGGCCGCGGTCGCCGAGGGCATCCTTCCCGGTGGCGGCGTCGCCCTGCTGCGCGCCATCCCGGCCGTCGAGGTGGTGGCGAAGAAACTCGCAGGGGACGAGCAGGCCGGCGCCCAGATCGTCGCCCGCGCGCTGGAGAAGCCGATCCGCACGATCGCCGAGAACTCCGGCCAGGACGGAGCGGTCATCGCCGACGAAGTGAAGCAGCAGAAGAGTGCGAACGTCGGCTATAATGCCAATACAGGCGAGTACGAGGACATGTTCAAGGCGGGCATCGTCGATCCGACCAAGGTGACGCGGTCCGCCCTGACGAACGCCTCCAGCATCGCCGGACTCATGCTCACGACCGAGGTCATGGTGACCAAGATCGACGAGGAGGAGCCCAGGAGCAAGGTCACGGGGGCGATCCGCTAAACCATGAAGGATGAGGGATGAAGGATGAGGGATAAAGGAAGACAGCAACGCGCCTGTCTTCCTTCATCCCTCATCCTTCATCCCTCATCCTTCCCAAGGAGGCACGATGGCCATCGGCAAGCGGGACTATTACGAGGTGCTGAGCGTTCAGCGCAGCGCCAGCCCGGAGGAGATCAAGAAGGCGTACCGCAGCCTGGCCATGAAGTACCACCCGGACCGCAACTCGGGTGACGAGGAGGCCGCCGCCAAGTTCAAGGAGGCGACCGAGGCGTATGACGTTCTGAGCAACCCCGAGAAGAAACAGCGCTACGACGCCTACGGCCACGCCGGCCTGGAGGGAATGTCGGTCGGCGGGTTCGGGGACGGTTCGTTCATGGACGTCCTCGGCGACGTCCTCGACGGGTTCGGGTTCTTCGGCGGGGGTGGGCGGCGCCGCGCTGGCCCCCGGGCCGGCGAGGATCTGCTCTTCATCCTGGAACTGGATTTGCAGGAAGCCTATCGTGGGTGCCGGCGAACGATCACGATCCCGCGCGACGAGCGCTGCACCGAGTGCGACGGCAGCGGCGCCCGCAAGGGCACCGCGCCGGTGCGCTGCCGCACCTGCGACGGCCGCGGGGAAGTTCTCCGCAACCAGGGGTTCTTCCGCATCCGCCAGACGTGCTCGGGGTGCGGCGGCCACGGCGTCGTCATCCCCGACCTTTGCCCCGCCTGCAAGGGCCGCGGTCAGGTCACCGTCCAGCGCACACTCGCGGTCGAGGTGCCGGCCGGCGTGGACAGCGGGCGGCGCCAGATGGCCCCACTGCGCGGCGAGGGCGGTCCGGGCGAGGCGGGTGCGGCCCGTGGCGACCTCTACTTCGAGGTGCGCGTCCGTGAACATGGCCTGTTCAAGCGCGAGGGCGATCACCTGATCGTTCGCGAGGTTCCGCTCACCTTCAGCCAGGCGGCGCTCGGCGGCCCCATCCAGGTTCCGACCCTCGACGGCCCGGTCGAGTTCGAGCTGAAGCGCGGCGTCCAGAGCGGCGACATCTTCCGCATCTCCGGCAAGGGGATGCCAAACCTGCGAAGCGGCCGGCGCGGCGACCTGTTGTTCGTCGCCGTCGTCGAAACGCCGACGCACCTCACCAAACGGCAGGAGGAGTTGCTGCGCGAACTGGCCGAACTCGATCACAAGGCCGTCTCTCCCCGCCGCAAGAGTTTCTTCGAGAAACTCAAGGATCTGTTCACCGGCGACGCCGCCGAGGGAAAGACGTGACCGGATGCGGCGCGCCGCGCGGACAGGGCCTGCCACACAACAGAGAGGAGAAACGGCCGTGAGCGATCAGAACCGACAACCCGACGCCCCCAACGCCACGCAACAGCCGCCCGACGGCCCCTCCACGCCGGCGGCGGAAGAGCTGGCCGTCCTGCGCACGCGCGCGGCGGAACGCGACCAGTTCCTCGACCTGCTGCAGCGCACGCGGGCCGACTTCGAGAACTACCAGAAGCGCAACCAGCGCGACCGCGAGCAGGAGCGGCGCTACATGCAGGGCGAGTTCGTCCTGAAGCTCCTGCCGATTTACGACAACCTGCGGCGGGCCATCGCCGAGGCGAGGCGCGTCGGCGAGACGGGACCGCTGGTGCAGGGCGTAAATATGGTTCTGACGCAGTTCCTCGACCTGCTCCGCGTCCACGGCGTCACCCCGATCCAGGCCCAGGGCCAGCCGTTCGACCCGGCGGTCCACGAAGCCATCGCCCAGCAGCCGGCGCCGCCGGGGACAGTCCCGAACACCGTCCTGCACGTCGTCGAGGAGGGGTTCCTCAACCAGGACCGCGTGCTGCGGCCCGCGAAGGTCGTCGTGACCCAGGGGTGAGGCGCCGGGTACGAGAGTTGCGTCAACCAAAGGGCGGCCGCCGACTGCCGGCGTGGGCCGGGAGCGCGGCCCCCGGGACCGAGTGAGGTTTGCAACGTATGCCGACATATGAATATCAGTGCGATGCCTGCGAACACAATTTTGACGAGTTCCAGGCGATGACGGACGAACCGCTGAAGAAATGCCCGAAGTGCGGCAAGAAGAAGCTGCGACGAGTGTTCGGGGCGGGGGCGGCCATCCTGTTCAAGGGCTCCGGGTTCTACCAGACGGATTACCGGAGTGACTCCTACAAGCAGGCCGCCAAGGCGGACCAGGACAAGGGGACGCCAGCGGACAGCAACTCGACCGCAAAGGGGGGTGAGGCGAGCGCCACAAACGGGGCTGCGAAGTCGAAGTCTGCCGGGAAAAGCCCCAAGTCCGCGACGTGAGTTTCCGATGATAAAGGTGCAATGCCCGATCTGTCAGCGCTCGATGGACGGGGGAGCAGCGGCGTGGCCGGAACAGCCGTTCTGCAGCCCGCGCTGCAAGTTGATCGACCTCGGGCGCTGGCTCGGCGAGGAATACAGCGTCCGGGCGCCCCCCGGCGAGGAGCCGGAGGATCCGGAAGGCGACGCGAACATCCCCCCCTAAGCCGGCCGCAGAACGGCCGTTCCCATAGAGCAGAGGCGTAGTGTTGAACTACGCCTCTCTTTTTTTGCGCGCCGCGGCGCCAATTCGGGTATCATCGAGGAAGACAGTCCGCCCCACCCGAAGGGCACCCGATGGCCGCCTCCTACCTGATCGACGGCTACAACTTGCTGCACGTCATGGGCGTGCTCGGCGGGCGCCTCGGACCCGCGGGGCTCGAGCGCGCGCGGCAGCGGTTGCTCGGCCTGCTCGCGGGCGGGTTCGGAGACGAGGCCGGGGCGGTCACGGTGGTGTTTGACTCGACCACACCTCCGCGCGGCGTTCCCGCCGAGCAGGTTTACCGCGGCGTGCAGGTGCGGTTCGCCGTCAAGCAACCGGAGGCAGACGATCTGATCGAGGAACTGATCCGGCGGTGTTCCGCGCCGCGCCAGCTGACGCTGGTGTCGGACGACCACCGCTTGCAGCAGGCCGCCCGGCGCCGGGACTGTCAGGTGCAGGGGTGCGAGGGGTTTCTGACGTGGCTCGGGCGGCACCGTCGCGAGCGCACGCGCCGCGCCACCGCTACGCCGGAAAAGCGCGAACGACCGACCAGCGCGGAAGCGCAGCGCTGGCTGGCCGAGTTCGCCGACCTGGCCGACGACCCGGATTTCAAGTGCCTGTTCGAGCCGTTTCGCTTTGAGGAATGAGCGCGCGTCCGGCCGTCGTCGGACCAGCCCGGAGCGCCAGCGCCGGACGCTGGTGGTGCCCGGCGCTGGCGCTCCGGGCTGGTCCGACGGCTCTTATTCTTTCTTCTCGTCGATCGGTTCCTTGACCGGCTGGACGAAGTGGGTGCTCTTCTTGTCGGCGGTCAACTTGGCGGCGTGGGCGAGCGCGTCCTCCTTGCGCTTGTACTCGTAGGACGCCACCTGCTGGTGGGAGTTGTTGAACACGCCCCAGACAACGCGGCGGCGGACCACCTTGGCGGTGCGGGTCCGCGACTTGGTCGCCTTCGGCTTGGCCGGTTTCTTCTTGGGCGCGACTACTTCTTCCTCGTCCTCTTCTCCCTCACCCTCTTCTTCGTCCCCTTCCTCTTCCTCGTCGTCTTCGTCCTCGTCGGCCTCGTCCTCGACCTCGTCGTGCTCCTCGTCCGTGCGCCGCCGTTCGGCCTCCTCGAAGTCGGCGCGCATCTCCTTGCGGTTCAGGATGCGTCGTGCCATGAATCGTGCTCCTCGATGGGTGAGGGTCCGCGTTCGCCCCGGCTTGCCGGGCAAGGGGAATCTTTCCTTCGTTAAACTACCGGCCGTCTGAGGGAGTTGCAAGGGCGCCTGGGACCGCCGACGCGCCGCCTCAACCGAGGACGGCGCGCAGCCGCTCCAGGGCGGCCGCTTGCCGCAGCGCGGCCTTCCCGAACCCCGGCAGCGCGCCGAGTGCGACCGCCTGCTGCTGGGCATCCGGGTAGTTGCTCACCAGCATCACCGGCACCCGGCGCAGCGCCGCGTCGGCCTCGATCCGGGCCACCAGATCCAGCCCGGAGGTGCCGTCCCTGTCGAGCACGCGGTTGACCAGAACAAGGTCATACGTCCCGCGTCCCAGCTCGGCGAGGGCGTCCGCCGCGTCGTCGAGGGGCACGACCTCGGCGCCGAACTGCGTCTGCAGGGCGCGCGCGATCGAGTCGTGGTCGGCGCCGCACTGGCCGACGCTCAGTACCCGCCTGCCGGGCATGCTGGTGTCCTCCAGAGATTCCGGGGGGACCGCCTGAGCCAAGGGAGCAGCAACTTCCGTGCCCCCGGCTGGCCGGGCGCGTGGGCAGGAGTAATGTTACAGAGTGGCGCCTGTTTCTGCACTCGCATCGGCCCGGTAAACGAGACTCCCGTGGGCACGAACGATCTTCCCGAAACGATCCTGCAGTTCGGGTCCGGCAAGTTCCTGCGCGGCTTCGCCGATCTGTTCATCCACCAGGCCAACCAGGACGGCCAGAACGTCGGGCGCGTCGTGGTCGTGCAGACGACGGGCGAGGGCCGGGCTAACTCCCTGGCGAAGCAGGGCGGACGCTACCACGTCGTCGTTCGCGGGCTGTCCAGCGGGGCCGTCGTCGATCGGGTCGAGGCGTCGGCCAGCATCAGCCGCGCCCTCGTCGCGTCGCGCCAGTGGACCGACGTCCTGGCGGTGGCCCGGTCGCCGCAGCTGCGCTACGTCCTCTCCAACACGGCCGAGGCCGGCTACACCCTGGACCCGGCGGACAAACCCGATGACGCGCCGCCGCGCTCGTTCCCGGCGAAGCTGCTGCGCGTGCTGCGCGAGCGCCACGACGCCGGCCTGCCCGGGGTGGCGCTCCTGCCGTGCGAGCTGTTCGAGGGCAACGCCGACATGCTGCGCGGCCTGCTCCTGCAACTCGCCGAGTCGTGGGGCCTGCCGGCGTCGGTCGGCGCTTACCTGCGGACCGCCTGCTCCTGGCACAACGCCCTGGTGGACCGGATCGTCACCAACCGGCCGGACGGCGACCCGCGCATCGAGGGCGATGACATGGCCGTCATGGCCGAGCCATACGCCCTGTGGGCGCTGGAGTCGCAGGACGGCGGGGCACGCCTGTTCCGCCATCCGGCGATCGCGCACACGACCGACGTGCGGCCGTTCTTCCTGCGCAAGGTGCGCATCCTGAACGCGGCCCACACGGCAATGGTGACGCGGGCCGAGCCGAAGGGCATCGCGACGGTGAAGCAGGCGATGGCCGATCCAGAGATCGAGGGGTGGCTGAAGCAGCTGCTGTTCGCGGAGATCGTGCCGGTGCTGGGGGGGCGGGTGGAGGACGCGGAGGGGTTCGCCCACCAGACGCTGGAGCGCTTCCGCAACCCGTTCCTGGAGCACCGGCTGAGCGACATCAAGACCTATCACGAGCAGAAGGTACGCATCCGGCTGATCCCGACGCGGGCCGAGTTCGTGGCGAAGTTCGGCCGCCCCCCGGCGCGGCTGGACGAGGCGATCACCGCCTCCGGCCTGTCGCCGCAGTAGCCCGCCGCGCCCGCGCGTTGCGAGGGCCCGTCGATGTCCCGTCCCCTTCCCCTCGACCTGCACGCCGAGGTCGCCGAGGCCGTGCGCGCCGGCCGCCCGGTTGTCGCGCTGGAGTCCACCTTGATCGCTCACGGCCTACCGTGGCCGCTCAACCTGGAAACGGCCCGGGCCGCCGAGGACGCGGTCCGGGCCGAGGGCGCCGTCCCGGCCACCGTCGCCGTGCTGAGAGGCCGGCCGGTCGTCGGTCTGGACGGTCCGGAGCTGGAGCGCCTGGCCCAGGGGCGCGACGTCCTCAAGGCGAGCCGGCGCGATCTGGCGGCGGCCGTCGCCCAGGGGCGGACGGCTGCGACGACGGTGGCCGCGACGATGTTCCTCGCCCACCTGGCGGGGGTGCGGCTGTTCGCAACCGGCGGGATCGGCGGAGCCCACCGAGACGCCGCCCATCCGTGGGACATCTCGGCCGACCTGCTGGAACTGTCGCGCACCCCGGTCGGAGTCGTGTGCGCCGGGGCCAAGAGTATCCTCGACATCCCGCGCACGCTGGAGATCCTGGAGACGCAGGGAGTGCCGGTGGTCGGCTACGGGACCGGCGAGTTCCCGGCGTTCTACATGCGCTCGAGTGGCGAGCCGGTCAGCGCTCGGGTGGACAGCCCGCAGGAGGCGGCGGCGCTGCTCCGCGCCCACTGGGATCTGCACGGCGCCGGAGTGGTGCTGGCCCAGGCGATGCCGGAGGAGCGGTCGCTGCCGGCGGACGAGTTCGCGAATGCCCTGGCCGAGGTCGAGGGGCGGGCGGCGGGCGCCGGCGTGCGCGGCAAGGACGTGACGCCGTTCCTGCTCGCCCGCCTGGCGGAGGCGACTCAGGGCCGGACGCTGGAGGTGAATCAGGCGCTCGTACTCGCCAACGCCCGCCTTGCCGCCCAGGTCGCCCGCGAGCTGTGCGCCGGCCCGGCGTAGAGCAGGGTCAAGGAGGGTGGGCTGTGGGGATTGGAAAGCCCACGGGCTGCGTCCCGTGGGCCGGGTCTGAACGATCTTGGCCCACGGGCTGCGTCCTGTGAGCTTTGGGCGCCTTCAACCCCATTCACATCTGGAAACCGGCCGGGCCATTGACACCCGCCGCCGGGAGCCTACAATCTATTTTTTGCTCGACGGCCCGCACGCCCCGTCCTCCCCTTCCCGGGTGCCACGAGCGGGCGGGCCGGCTACCCGGGTGAAGCGGTGCCGATGGACGACGCCATCCGCAAGGCGGAAGTGCTCATCGAAGCCCTCAGCTACATCCGCAACTTCCGCGACCGGCTGACGGTCATCAAGCTCGGCGGCAGTGCGATGGAGGATCCCGACGCGCTGCGCGCCACCCTGCAGGATGTCGTCTTCATGGAGACGGTCGGCCTGCGCCCCGTGCTCGTCCACGGCGGCGGCAAGCCGATCGACCGGGCGATGGCGGCCGCCGGACTGAAGCCCCGCAAGGTGCTCGGCCGCCGCTACACCGACGCCGCGACGCTGGAGATCGTCGTCCGCGTCCTGCTCCGCGAAATCAACGCCGGCATCGAGGCCCAGATCCGCCAGCTCGGCGGCCGCGCCGTCGGCCAGCACCTGGGATCGTTCCAGTACCTCACCGGCGAACGGCTGACCCTCCCCGGGCCGGAAGGCAAGCCGATCGACCTGGGCCGCGTCGGCCGGGTCCGCGGGGTGGACGCCGCCCTGATCCGCGACTTCTGCGCCGCCGGCGTCGTGCCCGTCATCCCGTCCCTGGCGGTGGACGCTGCCGGGGACTGGCTGAACGTTAACGCCGACACGGCCGCCGCCGCCGTCGCCGCCCACCTCGGCGCCGAGAAGCTGGTTCTGCTCACCGACACGCCCGGGATCCTTCTCGACCGCCGCGCCCCCGACTCGCTCGTTAGCAGCCTCGACGCCCACCGCTGCCGCGAATTGATGGGGACCGGCGTCATCGACGAGGGGATGATACCCAAGGTCGAGGCGTGTCTGGAAAGTTTGCGTGGCGGCGTCCGCAAGACGCACATCATCGACGGCCGCCTGAGACACTCGCTCCTCCTGGAGATCTACACCGACCGCGGGGTCGGCACCGAGATCGTCCTGGGGGACTGACAGCCTGCTGACACTCCTACATTCCCCCACCGGCCCCCGCGACGTTGCGGGGGCGGCCGGCTTTCAGGACAGGACAGCAACCCATGCCACCCGCAGGATCCTCCTCGGCTCAGGTCATCGACCTTTTCAAGCGGTACGTCATCCCGAACTACACCCGCTACCCGGTCTGCCTGGTCCGCGGCGAGGGGTCGCACGTATGGGACGCGGAGGGCAACCGCTATCTGGATCTGTTCCCCGGGTGGGGGTGCAACCTGATCGGCCACTGTCCGCCGCGCGTCGTCGAGGCGGTGCGCGCCCAGGTCGGCAACCTCATCCACGTCCCGAACACGTGGTACACCGCGGCCCAGGGACTGCTCGCCAAAGCGCTCGTCGAGCGGAGCGGGTTCGACGGCAGGTGCTTCTTCTGCAACAGCGGGACCGAGGCGGTCGAGGCGGCCATCAAGCTGGCGCGGCTGCACGGCAAGGCGGACGGGCACGGGGCCGGCGGCGGGGGCCGGTACAAGATTATCTCGATGCTCAACAGCTTCCACGGCCGTACTCTCGGCGCCCTCAGCGCGACCGGCCAGCCGAAGTATCACCAGGGGCTCGAACCACTCCTCGCCGGATTCAGCTACGTCCCATTCGGCGACCTCGACGCGGTCGCGCGACTGATCGACGCCGAGACGTGCGCCATCCTGGTCGAGCCGATCCAGGGCGAGGGCGGCGTCAACCTGTCGCCGCCGGGATACCTGGCGGGACTACGCGAGCTGGCCGACCGGCACCACCTGCTGCTCATCTTCGACGAGGTGCAGGCGGGGATGGGGCGAACCGGGAAGTGGTTCGCGTTCCAGAACTGGGGCGTTGCGCCGGACGCCTTCACTCTCGCCAAGGCGCTGGCGGGCGGCGTGGCCTGCGGCGGGCTGGTGGCGCGGGCCGGGGTCGCCGGCCTGCTGCGGCCCGGCACGCACGCGGCCACGTTCGGCGGCAATCCCCTCGCCTGCAGCGCTGCCCTCGCCACCATCGAGACGATCGAACAGGATGGCCTGCTCGCCCGCGCCGAGGCGATCGGCGCGCGGTTCCGGCAGCGCTTCGAGGCGCTCCGGGCGCGCTGCCCGCTGATCCAGGAGGTGCGCGTCAAGGGCGCCATGATCGGCATCGACCTGTCCGTCGAGGGCGGGGCCATCGTGGAGGAGTGTCTGAAGCGCCGGGTGCTGATCAACTGCACGCACGGCACGGTCCTGCGCCTGCTCCCGGCCCTGAACCTCACCGACGAGCAGCTGGACCAGGGATGCGGGGTGCTGGAAGAAGTCCTTCTCGGGTACAAGACGTGAAAGGAGCGGCCAGCGGCCAACAGCTAAAGCCCACGGGTGGCGTCCCGTGGGGCAAGCGCTGGGGATCTGGCCCACGGGACGCCACTCGTGGGCTTTAGCTGCTGACCGCTATCCGGAATCAACACCATGCGGCACTTCCTCGATTTGTTCGACCTGACGCCCGCTGAGATCGGCCACCTGTTCCAGGAGGCGGAGCGCCTGAAAGCGGCCCACGCCCGTCACGAGCCGACACCCGTCCTGCTCGGCCGCGTCCTCGGACTGGTGTTCGAGAAGCCGTCCCTGCGGACGCGCGTCAGTTTCCAGGCGGCGATGGCCCAGCTCGGCGGCACCAGCCTCTTCCTCAGCGGCAAGGAGGTCGGCCTCGGGTCGCGCGAAAGCGTCCCCGACTTCGCCCGGACGATGAGCCAGTACGTCGATGCGGTCGTGCTGCGCACCTACTCCCACGCGACGGTCGAGGAGTTCGCGCGCCACGCCGCCTGCCCGGTGATCAACGGGCTGTCGGACTGTCACCACCCCTGCCAGGCGCTCGCCGACCTGCTCACCGTCCAGGAGGTATTCGGCAATGTGAAGGGCCGGACGCTGGTGTTCGTCGGCGACGGCAACAACGTCGCCCGGTCGGTAGCAATCTGCTGCGGCAAGCTCGGGGCACGCTTCGTCCTGGCGTCGCCGCCGGGGTACGGGTTCGACGAGCCGTTCCTGGAAGTGTATCGCCGCCACGCCCCCGGCGGGGATCTGGAGATGAACGGCGATCCACGCCACGCCGTCCGGACGGCGGACGTGATCTACACCGACGTGTGGACGAGCATGGGGCAGGAGGCGGAGCGCGAGCAGCGGCTGCGCGAGTTCGCGCCGTTCCAGGTCAACGCGGAACTCCTGGCCCTCGCTCCGGCCCACGCCCGGCTGATGCACTGCCTGCCGGCCCACCGCGGGGAGGAGGTCACCAGCGACGTACTCGACGGCGACCGCAGCATCGTCTTCCAGCAGGCCGGCAACCGCATGCACGCCCAGAAGGCGCTGCTGCAATGGATGCTGAGCTGACGCCCGGGTCCGGCCGGGCGCACGGCCCGGATTGACCGCCCGCCCACTTCCGCTATCACATTCCCTCGGCCGCGCGTCCGGGCCGTGACCGACCGGAAGCGGCGAGGGGGTGCGATGTCCTTCCTGCTTACCTGTCCCAACTGCGGGCCGCGCGCCGTGGCCGAGTTCCGCCACGGCGGCGAGATCCCCACCGGCCCGACGAACCTGCCCGGCCCCCAGCGCGAGCGCTGGTATCACCGCCTCGGCTGCCGCCGCTGGCTGGTGGCGGTGCGCGACGTCCGCACCAACACCGTCCTCGAGGTCCGCCGGCTTGACGAGGAAACCCCATGACCGCTCCCGCGGCGCCCGCCGCCCCGCGCCGGCCCGTTACCTTCACCTACCGCGACCAGGCCGTCGCCGCGCTGCCGGGCCAGAGCGTCGCCGCCGCCCTGTACGCCAGCGGAGTGCGCGTCTTCAGTCGCAGCTTCAAGTACCACCGGCCGCGCGGCCTGCTGTGCGTGGCTGGCGAGTGCCCGAACTGCCTGATGCAGGTGGACGGCCGGCCGAATGTGCGCACGTGCGTCGAGCCGGTCCGCGACGGCATGGTGGTCCGGCCCCAGAACGCCTGGCCGTCGCTCGACTTCGACGTCCTGCGCGCGTTCGACCGCCTCGACGCATTCCTGCCGGTCGGGTTCTATTACCGGCGCTTCCACCGGCCGCGCTGGCTCTGGCCGGTGTTCGAGCACACGGTCCGCCACCTCGCCGGCCTGGGCGCGATCGACATTCACGACACGCCCGCGCTTGACGCCGTGGTCGAGCACCTGCACGCGGCGGTGTGCGTGGTCGGCGGCGGGCCGGCCGGGCTCGCGGCGGCGGAGGCGGCGGCGGAGGCGGGGGCCGACGTGCTGTTGCTGGAGCGCCAGCCGCGCCTGGGCGGGCACCTGCTCCACGACAGCGACGGGCCGGACCAGACCGAGGAGGTCGGGCGACGGCTGCGCGCGCAGCCGCAAGTGCGCGTCCTGTGCGACACGACCGCCTTCGGGCTGTACGAGGGGAACCTGCTCGGTGCGTTCCAGGCCAACCGCCTGCTCAAGGTGCGCGCGCGGCAGGTGATCGTCGCCGCTGGCGCCCGCCAGCGCCCGTTCGTCTTTCAGAACAACGACCTGCCCGGCGTCTTCCTGGGCGACGGGGTGCTGCGCCTGGCCCGCCTCCACGGGGTCACCGCCGGCCGACGCGCCGTGGTCCTCACCGACGGCGCCGAGGGCGAGCGCCTTGCGCGGCATCTCGTCGGGCTGGGGATCGAGGTTGCGGCCGTGGTCGATTCTCGCGCCGGTGCCCCCGCCGGTACCGGGCCGTGGCGACACCTGTCCGGACACTTCACGCTCGGCGCGGACGGCGACCGGCGCCTGAAGGCGGTCCAGGTCGGCCCGCTCGACCGCCGCGCGCGGGCCGAGTGGATCGACTGCGATCTGGTCTGCATGGCGCCCAGCCGCGTCCCGGCCAACGAGCTGCTTCTCCAGGGCGGCATGCGCTTCCGGTTCGAGGCGGGCGGCTGGGTGCCCGGTCAGCCGGTGCCTGGACTGTGGGGCGCCGGGCGCGCGGCCGGCGTGTTCGACCCGTCCGCGGAGGTGCTGCACGGGCGACTCTGCGGTGCCGAGGCCGCCGCGGCCGCCGGCCACGCGAACGGGCACCTGGACGCTCTGCGGGGCGAATGGGCCGCGGTGCGGGCTGGGCTGTCCCGGGCGCCGGGCGGGGTCGTGTTCCCGCGCGGCTACGCCCACGACCGTAAGCGGTTCGTTTGCCTGTGCGAGGACGTGACCGAGAAGGACATCGCGCAGGCCGTCGCCGAGGGATTCGACCACGTCGAGACGCTGAAGCGCTACGCCACCGTCGGCATGGGGCCGTGCCAGGGCAAGGTGTGCGGGCTGACGTGTACGGAGATCTGCAGCGACCTCACCGGCCGCGACCGCAACGCGACCGGCACGACGACGAGCCGACCGCCCGCCGTGCCGGTGGAGCTGCGCGTCCTCGCCGCCGACCGCCGCCATCAGCCGGTACGCCGCACCCCGCTGCACCACTGGCACGCGCAGGCGGACGCGGTGTGGCTCGACGCCGGCCAGTGGAAGCGGCCCGAGAGCTACGGCGACGTGGCGGCCGAGGTCGCGGCGGTGCGGCACGCGGTCGGGCTGATCGACGTCAGTACGCTCGGGAAGATCGAGCTGACCGGCCCGGACGCGGCGGAGTTGCTGGAGCGCGTCTACCTCAACGGCTGGAAGGATCTGCGGCCGGGCCGGGTGCGCTACGGAGCGATGTGCAACGAGGACGGCGTCCTCTTCGACGACGGCGTGGGCGTCCGCCTGGGGCCGGAGGCGTTCTACCTGACCGCGACGACGGGCAACGCCGACAACGTGTTCGGCTGGCTGGAGCTGTGGCGGGCGACGTGGCGGCTGAACGTGCAGGTGGTCAACCGCACGTCGGCCCTGGCGGCGGTGAACCTCGTCGGCCCGCGGGCGCGCGACGTGCTCGCCCGCGTCACCCGGCTGGATGTCTCGGCGGCCGCGTTGCCGTACATGGCCCTGCGCGAGGGCGAGGTGGCCGGCGTTCCGTGCCGGCTGCTGCGCCTCGGGTTCGTCGGTGAGCTGGGCTACGAGATTCACTGCCCGGGCGCCCTCGCCTGGCACCTGTGGGAGGCGCTGCTCGAAGCCGGGCGCGATGCGGGGCTGCGGCCGTTCGGCGTCGAGGCGCAGCGCGTGCTGCGCCTGGAGAAGGGGCACGCGATCATCGGCCAGGACACCGACGCCCTCTCGACGCCGCTCGGCGCTGGCCTCGGATGGCTGGTGCGCTTCGACAAGCCGCAGTTCCACGGGCGCGGGCCGCTGCTGCGGTTGCGGGAGATGGAGGCGCGGCAGTGCCTGGTCGGGTTCGTGATGCCGGACCGGCCGAGCGTGGTGTCGGAAGGCTGCCAGGTGGTGGAGGACGGCGTCCCGGTCGGGCGCGTGACGAGTGCCCGCTACAGTCCGACGCTGCGCCGTGCCATTGGGCTGGCGTGGGTGCCGGCCCGGCGGGCGGCGCCGGGGAGCCGCTTCCACATCCGGTGGAACGGGGCTGATGTCGAGGCGGTCGTCGCGGCGCTGCCGTTCTACGACCCGGACGGCAAGCGGCTGCGGAGTTGACGCTCCGTGGGCTTTCACGACCCGGAGGGCGCCAGGTGATGGCAACCGAGCAGGCGACCGCCCGCACTCCCCTGCACCACTGGCACGTTGCGCACGGGGCGCGGATGGGCGAACGGGCCGGATGGCACGTGCCGCTGTCGTACACCGAGGTTCCCGCGGAGGTCGCGGTCGCTCGCACCGCAACGGCGGTCGTGGACGCCAGCGCGTTCCCGAAATGGGCGCTGCTGGGGGCGGGCGTTCAGGCGCTCGTGGAGTCGTCCTTCCCGGACAGTGCGGCGCTCCGTCCGCAGGGCGTCGTGTCCCTCGCTGGCGGAGACGGGCTGGCCTGCCGCCTGACCCCCGACTCCCTGCTGCTCCTCGACACCGGGAGGCAGCCGAACGCCCTGGAGACGTATCTGGCGCGGGCCGAGGCCATTCCCGGACTGCTGCGGCAGGACGTGACCTGTGCCCAGGCCGCCTTTCACCTGCTGGGTCCGGAGGTCGAGGCGGTGCTGGCGGGCCTGACGTCGTTCGACGTCTCTCGCGTCACCTTCCCGGAAGGAAGCTGCGCCGAAACCGGAGTGGCGGGGGTCCACGCTCTGCTGGTGCGTCCGCCTGGAGGAGGGACCGCGTCCCTGATACTGGGTGTGGCCTGGGATGTGGCCGAGTACGTCTGGGAGCGGTTGTTAGAATCGGGGCGGCTCACCCCGGTGGGCCTGGAAAGTCTGGTAAGCCTGCGGCGCGGCTGATGCCGGATCACCAGGTTGGTCCTCCGTGCTGCTGGCGGCACGGAGGACCAACCTGGTGCGAGACGCGCACCTATCGCCGGCGTTTGCCCTCCACCTCCGGGTTGACCCACGCCGGCAGCTTCTGCCCGCTCACCCCTGCGATGAGGTTGCTGGCGCAGATCTCCGCCATCGCGTTGCGCGTCTGGACGGTGGCGCTGGCGATGTGCGGCGCGACGACGGCGTTTGGCAGCTTCAGCAGCGGGTCGTCGGCCGCCGGCGGTTCGGGGTCGGTCACGTCGAGGCCGGCGGCGAAGATGGTCCCGGCCTGCAGCGCCTCCGCCAGATCTTTCTGCACGACGAGCGGCCCGCGCGCCGTGTTGATGAGAATCGCGGTCCGCTTCATCTTCTGGAGCGCCGCGCGGTTGATCAGGCCGCGCGTCGTCTCGTTCAGGTCCGCGTGCAGCGAGACGAAGTCCGCCTCGCGCAGCAGCATGTCGAGATCGACCTGGCGCGCCCCGAGTTCCTGCTCGGCCTTCTCGTTGCGGTGGACGTCGTGGTAGAGCACGCGCATGTCCCAGCCGAACCGGCAGCGCCGCGCGAACGCGAAGCCGATGCGCCCCATGCCGATCACGCCGACGGTGCGCCCGAAGAGATCCTGCCCGAGGTGGCCGAGCGGCTCCCACGTCTTCCACTGACCGGAGAGGGTGTACTGGTGGCCCTCGACGACGCGGCGTGCGGCGCTGATGAGCAGGCAGAACGCCATGTCGGCGGTCGCGTCGGTGAGGACACCGGGCGTGTTGCCGACCGCGACGCCGCGCTGCGTGGCCGCTGGGATGTCGATGTTGTTGAAGCCGACGGCGAAGTTGCTGACCACCTTCAGGCGCGGGGCCGCGTCCAGCAGGGCGGCGTCGATTTTGTCGGTGAGGAGTGACACCAGGCCGTCACAGTCCGCGACCTTCTGGCGGATCAGGTCGTAGGGTGGCGGGAGTTGCTCGGGCCAGACCTCGGCGTCGCAGGCTTCCCTGATGTGATTGAGCCCGGCGTCGGGAAGGATGCGCGTGACGAAAACCTTCGGCTTACCAGCCATGACGGCTCCCCGCGGCAGAAGGACTCAGGATGCAGGTCATCACACCCTGATAAACGAAAACGCGAGGGAACGACAAGGGGAGCAGGCTGCCCGGTGGCGGCGTCCCGCCGGGCAGCCTCCCCCCGTTCCAGGTCACTGGGGGTGCGTCAACTCGCGTTCTCCGCCAGCGCCGGCGCGCACTCGGCGAAGTCGTGCATGACGTGCGGACCCTCGATGAGCTGAGACGCCGGCCAGTCGGCGGGCGTCTGCACCGGGGCGTTGCAGTCGGGGCACTTGCCCCGCTGGCCCAGCCTGTCCTCGGACACCCAGATGTGGCGCAGGCAGTTTCGGCAGTGGATGACGGCGAAACGCATGACGGGCTCCTTTCGATGTGCGGGGCGCGAGCCGCGGGTCGGAAGCGCCCCTGGTTCCCGGGCCGCCCCTGTCGCGACGTGGATGGAATTGCTTTCGGAGGGGCAGCCGATCAGATGGGTCTGGCCCGGCGCCGCCGGACTCGCAGGCCACGTCTGGCGGAAACGCAAGCGACTCACACAGTCCGCCTGATGGCCTTTTGCATCCTTCTGCCGCGGCAGGGAAGAGTGTTTCGCGCAAAGACGCAAAGAGCGCAAAGGAAGACCAAATTGGTCCTCCAGTCTTGTCTTTGCGCTCTTTGCGTCTTTGCGCGAAACACTCTTCCCTCATACGCTCCGCCCCTTGAACAGCTGCCGCCCGAGCACCGGGTCGCGCGCCGTGAACGGGCCGTCCTCCTGGTCCTTGCTCAGGCACCGGGCGTACATCTCCAGCTTGGCGTCGAGGTCGTCGGCGTGGTGGATGATGAGCGATTCGGGGATGAGCGGCAGGCGCGGCGAGCCCCACTCCGGCAGGTTGAGGTGCGAGACGACGAGGTGTTCCAGCAGTTGCACCAGTTCCGGGTTGACGTCGCCCAGCTCGCGGGCCGTGTCGCGCACCAGGTCGCGGCCGAGGAACAGGTGCCCCACCAGTCGCCCCGGCACCGTCGGCTGGAAGGCGCCCGGCTCGCCGTCGAACTCCAGCACGCGGCCGATGTCGTGTAACACCGCCCCCGCCACGACCAGATCCTTGTTCAGCGGCGGCTTCAGCTCCGTGTAGCGGGCCGCGTACCACTCCACCAGTTCCAGGCAGATCTGCGTCACCGACAGCAGGTGTTCGACCAGCCCGCCGCAGAACGGGTAAAAGTTCTTCTGCGTTGCCGGCAAGCGCTTGATCGGCTCGGCGTAACGGTCGAGGATGGTCAGCACCAGGCGGCGCAGCGGGACGTCACCGATGTGCTTCTCGGCCAGCGTGCGCAGGTTCAGGAATAGCTGCTCGCTGTCGTAGCGCGAACACTCGACCAACTCGCGCGGGTCGAAGCCGTCGGCGCGGTCGGCGTCGGTGACGGGGCGGATGTTGCCGATCTCGATTTGCGGCCCGTACTGCTCGTGCCGCTGGTACGTCCCGCGGATCTTGTAGAAGCGCCCCTCCTGCCAGTCGCGCGCGCACGCCTCGAACCATCCGCTGTCCGCCCAGACCATGCAACTGGCGGTGCGGCGGGCGTCGCGGAAGCGGCAGCTGAAGAAGGGTTTGCCGTCGCGCGTCGCGCCCTTGCTGCGCTCGGCGAGCTGGACGAAGCAGTCCCCCAGCTGGCCGGGGGCCATCTCACTCAGCCGCACCAGGAGGGGCTTGACGCGGGACATTGAATAGAAAAGTGACCAAAGCCCACGGGCTGCGTCCCGTGGGCCAGGTGTCCAGCGCTTGGCCCACGGGACGCAGCCCGTGGGCTTTGGTCACCTTGTCAGCCTCTCACGCGCTCTTCTTGTCAGCGGGGGGAGGGCTCTCGAACAGCGCCTTCTCGCCGCGGACCACCTGGTCGGTCACGACGTACTTGCCCTTCGGCTCGATGTCCGGCAGCTCGAACATGATGTCCGTCATGACTTCCTCGACGATGCTGCGCAGGGCGCGGGCGCCGGTGTCGCGCTCGCGGGCCCGGCGGGCGATCTCCTTCAGCGCCGTCGGGTGAAACTCCAGTTCGGCCCCCTCCATCTCGAACAGCTTCTGGAACTGCTTCGTCAGCGCGTTGCGTGGCTCCGTCAGGATGCGCACCAGCGCGTCCTCGTCGAGCGGGTCGAGCGGCGCGATCACCGGCAGCCGGCCGATGAACTCCGGGATCATCCCGAACTCCAGCAGGTCGTCGGCCGTCACCCGCGACAGCAACTCGCCCAGCTTGTTCTCGCGCTGCTCGGGATTGCTGCCGAAGCCGATCGTCTTGCGGCCGACACGGCGGGCGATGATGTTGTCGAGGCCGACGAACGTACCGCCGCAGATGAACAGAATGTTGCTCGTATCGACCTGGATGTACTGCTGCTCGGGGTGCTTGCGACCGCCCTGCGGCGGAACGTTGCTGATCGTCCCTTCGAGCATCTTCAGCAGCGCCTGCTGAACGCCCTCGCCGGACACGTCGCGCGTGATCGAGACGTTCTGACTGGTCTTGGCGATCTTATCGACCTCGTCGATGTAGACGATGCCGCGCTGGGCCGCCTCGATATCGAAGTCGGCCGCGTGAAGGAGTTTCAGCAGGAGATTCTCGACGTCCTCGCCGACGTAGCCGGCCTCGGTCAGAGTGGTCGCGTCGCCGATGGCGAACGGCACGTCGAGGACGCGGGCGAGGGTGCGGGCCAGGAGAGTCTTGCCGGACCCGGTCGGGCCGATGAGGAGGATGTTGCTCTTGTCCACCTCGATATCGCCGTGCCCTTCCTCGCCCAGGCTCAGGCGCTTGTAGTGGTTGTGGACGGCGACGGACAGCGACTTCTTGGCCCGGTGCTGACCGATGACGTACTGGTCCAGCTTGTCCTTGAGCGACCGCGGAGACGGGATATTGGTGACCAGGGTGCGCGACCCGCCGCGGCGGCGCTTCTCCTGCTCGATGATCGACTGGCAGAGTTCGACGCACTCGCCGCAGATGTACACGTCGCCCGGCCCCTCGACGAGCGGGCCGACGTCGCGGTAGCTTTTACGGCAGAAGGAACAGTAGGCGTTGCGATTGCGCCCTGTGCTCCCGGTGGGCCGCCGCCCACCGCTCCCCCCGCCGGAGTTTTTGTCCGCCATGCAATCTCCTTGTCCACGCAGGCCCGAGCCGCAAGGGGTCGGGGTCCAGGTTCGAGGTCTAATCGAGTGTGAGATACGCGGTCGTCAGGTGGGTTAACGCCCCTGGGTGTGGTGACGTCATGTACACCTCGCCCTGCCCCTCCCGCGACCTGTCGAAGTGGTGGCTCCCAACAGGTGTTGCTGGTTCCTGTTTCGAGATTCTACGATCCGCCCGGAAGTCACGCAAGCACTTTCGGTGCCGGGCGGCCGGGGGCGACGAGCCCGCCCGTGCTACGGTCGCGCCTGCCGTCGTGTCCGACAGGGGCGTCATGCGCGGACACCCCGGTCAGGGCATCCAGTGGGCGTTAAGCCCGTCCTGGGGGCGCCTTCCGCGAGTCGGCGCCGCCCGGTTCGAGCAGCGTGCGGACGCGCTCGAATTCCTCCGCACTCATGTCCCCGCGGGCGACCAACTCGCGGAAGCGCTGCAGCTCGGCCTGCGGGGTGAGCCGGTCCGGAGGAGGTTGCCGAAACCGCCGCGCCGCCCAGACGACCACCGCCCCGCCGGCGATGAGGAACGCCGCCAGAAGGATATACATCCCGATCAGCTCGGTGGTCGGCGTGCCGGCACCGCAGAGGACATTGCCGGTGAGATGACAGGCTCCCGTCATGGTCGGCCCGTTCGGGGGCGCCGGCGAGATGCCTCGCTCCCACCGTGGGGGAGGTCGTCTCGCCGTGGTCATTATAGAGCCCGACCTGCACCCGAAAGGCAAAAGTCGTCGCAAACTGGGCTGCTGGCTGGCAGACCGCTCCGGTAACGGCGCTGGTGAAGGCTGGCGAACCTGGGCAGCCGTCCAGGCACGTTTCGCTTGTCCGCGCCAGGGGACACGCTAAGCTAACAGGACGGAGTGTAAACCTCTTCCCTCGGCCCTCTCCCCTGCGCGGGGAGGAGGCCGGGGGGGAGAGGTTCTTCCAACCATCCCCAACGACTGGCCGCACTGATGACACGTCTCTTCACGATCCTGGCAACCATGTTGATGCTCGCCCTGCTGACCACCTTCGGGTTCGGCCTGTACACGATGTCCCTGGACGTGTCGGTGTACAAGAACGAGATCTACATGGTCCACTTCGCGCTGGGGCTGTTCACGTCGCTGGGGGCGCTGCTCGTCCACTGCATCATCTTCACCTACTTCCTCGGCACCGGGCGCTGGGTCAAGGAGGTGGGCCTGGCGTATGCGCTGCCGGACGCGGGCTACCCGAAGACCACGCGCGAGCTGAAGCGGACCGTTTTCCCGCCGGCGCTGTACGCGATGCTGATCACCATCGCGACGGCGGCCGCCGGCGCCGGCCGGCAGGTCGGCGCCTGGCACTGGTCGGTCCATCTGGTCCTGGCGATTCTGGCCATCCTGATCAATGTGTGGGCGTTCCGGGTCGAGTACCGCTGTCTGAGCACCAACGGGCAGGTAATCGAGGGCGTCCTTGCCGAGGTCGAGCGCATCCGCGCCGAGCGCGGCCTACCGACGAGCGCCGAGGATCTGCTCGGCCAGGGGCGCTAGGAGTTCACGGACAGGACTACCCGGATGAGGTTACCAGTTCTGTAAAGCCCACGGGTTGCAACCCGTGGGCTTGAGCCACAGGAAGTCCTGCTGGCGCGACCGGCCGGACCTGTCCCAGCGAGTTTATCCCGCCAGCTCGCCCGGGCGTTGCGTCCCTGTTTGCTTGCGTTTTCCTCACCCCCCAGCTAAGGTAAGAACAACCCTGTTGGCCCTTCCGAGACCGCACCCATGCGATACCTCTGTGCGTGCCTGGCCGCCCTGCTCGTCGCCCCCGTCGCGGTCGCGGACGGCGCCTCTCTCAAGGACGCCCGGCAACGGCTCCTCCGCGGGAACTACGCCGAGGCGCGCGAGCAATTCACCGAACTCCTCAAGGAGCCCAAACATCAGGCTGCTGCGGCGGTCGGCCTGGCCCGCGCCCTGCAGGCCGAGGGCGCGTACGACAAGGCGCTTGCGGCCCTCGACGCTGCCCTGAAGGACCAGCCGAAAAGTGCGGACCTGCACGCCGCCCGCGCCGAACTCCTCTCCATCCGCGGCCGCTGGGACGACGCCCAGGAGGCGGCCCGGGAGGCGCTGCGCCTCGCGCGTGACGCGAACTTTCCGGCCCACTGGATCCTCGCTCGGCTCTATCGCGACCGCGGGCTGTTCGACAAGGCGAACACCGAGTTGATCTGGTTCGTCCGGGCATACAACAAGCGCATCGACGACGGCCAGGATGTCGTTGATCCCGACGAGTTGCTGCTGATCGGCCTGGCCAGCGCCGAGCGCGCCCGATGGGATAGCCGCCTGTCCGATCAGTTCAAGGACGTCCTCGCCGATCTGTGGGGCGTCGCCGCCAGGAACGACAAGGACTTCTGGCCCGCCCACTATCACTCGGGCCGCCTCTATCTGGAGAAGTACAACAAGGCCGGCGCCCTGCGCGCCTTCGACAAGGCGCTCACCATCAATCCGCGCGCCGCCGAGGCGCTGCTCGGCAAGGGGCTGCTCGCCCTGCAGAGTTACGAACTCAAGAGCGCCGAGGACTTCGCGAAACGCGCCCTGGAGATCAACCCGCGCCTGCCCGAGGCGCTGCGCCTGCTCGCCGACATCCAGTTCATGGCCGGGGATCTCAAGGAGACGCTCGGCCTCCTGGAGAAGGCGCGGGCCGTCAACCCGCGCGAGGAGCCGACCCTGGCCCGCATCGCCGCCTGCCTGCACCTGCAGCGCAAGGACGCCGAGTTCAAGGCGGTCGTCGCCGAGGTCGAGAAGCACAACCCGAAACCCGGGCTGTTCTACGCCGAACTCGGCGAACGCTTCGAGGAGCGGAAGCTGTACGACCCGGCCGAGAAGTATTACAAGCAGGCCATCAAACTGCGGCCGAACCTCGCCGCCCCGCGCAACCACCTCGGTCTGCTGTACATGCGCATGGGCAAGGAGGAGGCGGCGCGACCGATCCTCGAGAACGCGGCCGAGGTCGATGAGTTCAATATCCGTGTTTACAACTCGCTCAAGGTGCTGAACCACCTCGACGGTTACCAAACGCTCGACACCGATCACTTCCAGCTGCGGCACGACCCGAAAAACGACAAGGTGCTGGCCGCGTTCATGGCGAAGTACCTGGAGGACATCCACCGCGAGCTGGCCGAGCTGTTCCAGTACAAACCGAAGGGCCAGATCCTGATTGAGGTGTTCAACAAGCACGAGATGTTCAGCGGCCGCGTGGTGGCGGTCCCGGACCTGCGCACGATCGGCGCCTGCACCGGCCGGCTGGTGGCGATGGTCTCGCCACGCGACACGTCGGGCGTGATCCCCAAACCGTTCAACTGGGTGCGCGTCCTGCGGCACGAGCTGGTCCACGTCTTCAACCTGGAGCAGACGAAGTTCCAGGTGCCGCACTGGTTCACGGAGGGGCTGGCGGTCAGCCTGGAGGGGTTCCCGATGCCGCCGAGCTGGCACCAGCTGCTCAAGCGCCGCATCGCCTCGGGCGAGCTGATGAACCTCGACAACATCCAGCTCGGGTTCGTCCGCCCCGGATCGGGCGAGGAGTGGCAGCTCGCCTACCTGCAGAGCCACCTCTACGTCGAATACCTGAAGAAGACCCACGGCAAGCAGGTGGTCGGGCAATTTCTCAAGGCCTACGCCGACGGGCTGGACACGGACGCCGCCCTGAGACAGATTTGCAAGGTGTCGAAGGAGCAATTCGAGAAGGACTACCGCAAGCACCTGGAAGCGTTCGTCCAGAAGATCCACGCCGGTCGGCCGGCCGAGAAGGCGCTGAGCCTGAACGAGCTGCGAGCGGCCCACGCGAAGGCTCCGAACAACCCGGACCTGGCGGCGAAGCTTGCCGAACGGTACGTCATCACCGGCGAGACGAAGGAGGCCCGCAAGCTGATCGACGCGGCCCTGGCGAAGAAGGCCGGCCACCCGCTGGCGTCCTACGTCCTCGCCCAGCTGCTGCTCGGCGAGGGGCAGGCGGCGCAGGCGATCGGCATTCTGGAGCCGGCCAGCGACATCGAGCCGCGCGACCCGCGGGTGCTGCGGCTGCTCGGCAAGCTCCAGTTCGAGGCGAAAAAATTCGACGACGCCGCCCGGACCTACGAACTCGGACGCAAGGCCGAACCGTATGAAGATACGTGGCTCGTCGAGCTGGCGAAGGTCTACGGCCAGACGAAGGACGACGAGAAGCTGATCGGCGTGCTGAAGGATCTGGCGCCGAAGGACGCGGACGCCCTGGAGGTGCGGCGCAAGCTGGCCCAGCTGCTGTCGCAGGCCGGCCGGCACGCCGAGGCCGAGCGCTACGCCCGCCAGGCGCTGGAAATTGATGTCCTCGACCGCGATGCCCAGCGCATCCTGCTCGCCGCGCTGGAGGCGCAGAACAAGACCAACGAGTTGAAGCAGGTGCGGAAGATGCTGGGAGAGTAAGGGGCAGAGGAAAGCCCACGAGACACCACCCGTGGGTTTTCAAAGTTGACTCGGCTTCGTGACCCCTGGTGGGGGGGACGATGACGCTCGCACAGCTGCAGCAGGTGATCCGCGCCACCTACGGCGACAAGGACAGTCGGCGCGGCGTCGAGGGCACCTTCATGTGGTTCATGGAGGAGGTCGGCGAGCTGGCGGCGGCGCTGCGCGGCGGCACCCCCGCGGAGCAGTCGGCGGAGTTCGCCGACGTCCTCGCCTGGCTGGCGACCCTGGCGAACGGCGTCGGCGTCGATCTGGAAGCGGCGGTGCGGGCGAAGTACGGCGGCGGCTGCCCCGGCTGCGGCGAGGTTCCGTGCGTCTGCGACCAGACCGAGAAACCGTGATTTCCCTGCCGCTTGCGGCCTGGCGACAAGGTGGCGTGAGCCGCAGCTTCCAGGATCGAGGACCAACCATGCGCTATCCGGCCCTCACCTACCTGGCCTGTGCGGCCGCCCTGGCGCTCGCCTCTCCCTGCGCCGCGCAGCAACCGCAGCAGCTTCCGCCGCTGCGGGTCAAGATCGAGAAGGTGCGCATCGGCTTCCAGGGTTCGGCACAGGCCGACCCGGCCGGCACCTTCAAGCCCGGGCTGTGGGTGCCGGTCCACGTCACCCTGGTCGCCGCACCCGACGGCCAGGTCACCCTGCCTGTCCGCCTCGACAGGACGGCCGAGGGCGAGCTGCACATCGAGACGGTCGATAGCGACGAGGTTCCCAACGTCTTCCCGCAGCGCTTTCGCATCGCCACCGAGAAGGGGCCGCGGTTCAACGTCATCGGCTACACGAAGCCCGCGGCCATGAACCCGAACGTGCGCGTGACGCTGCGGGCCGCGGGCACCGAGGCGACGGCCAGCGCCGACGGGTTCGCGGCCCTCGCCCTCAACGAGTCCCTCTACCTCACCCTCGGCGGCCGGCTCGACGCCGTCTACCAGGCCCTCCTCCAGCTGACCGGCAACCCGAAGGCCGAGCAGACCAACCCGCGCCACCTCGCCCACGAGGACGACGTGGCGCGCCTGCCGACACGCTGGTACGGGTACAGTCCGGTCGATCTGGTCGTCCTGACCGGCAACAACAAGGGCTTCCTGGAGGCACTGGGGAAGGACAAGACCCGGCTCGAGGCGCTGGCGAGCTGGGTGCGGCACGGCGGCCGGCTGGTCGTGAGCACCGACTGGAAGAACCAGGATCTGCTGCGCCAGCTGCTGACCGACCGCGACGCCTGGCAGCCGGCCCTGCCGGACGTCCTGCCCGCCGACCAGCAGGTCGAGTTCAAGCGCCTCTTCAGCCTGCAAAACTGGTCCGGGGTGGCCGAGAAGAAGCCGTTCCTGCGCCTGGGCGAGTCCCTGCGCACGGCCCTGCTGCGGATCCCGGACGGAGTCGAGGTCGAGGCGCACGAGCCGGGCGTGGTCAAGCGCCGGGGGCTGGACGGCAAGGAGGTCGAGCAGCAGGTGGAAGCGCCGCTCATCGTGCGCACGCCCCACGGCCTGGGGAGCGTGACGGTGCTGGCGTTCGATGTCGCGTCGGACCACTTCAAGCCGGACAACAAGGGGCAGTTCCGGTGGAAGGGGGCGCCGGACTTCTGGGCCGCCGCGCTGCGCAAGCTCGCGCCGCGCGTCGTCACCCAGCGCGACCAGCCGGGGCCGGGCGGGTTCAACCCGCGCGGCGCGTGGGTCGGCGACGACCTGACCACCCACCTGCAGCAGGAGCTGGACAAATTCGACACGCCGCCAATCTCGTTCGGCTGGGTCGCTCTGTTCATCCTGCTGTACATCCTCGTCGTCGGGCCGTTCGACTATCTGCTGCTCAAGAAGGTGTTCAAGCGCCTCGAATTGACGTGGATCACGTTCCCGGCGGTGGTACTGACGATCAGCCTGGCGGCGTACTTCACCGCCTACGCAGTCAAGGGCCGCGACCTGAAAGTCAACAAGGTCGATCTCGTCGATCTCGATCTGCGCACCGACCTGAACAAGGATCTGGCGCCGCGATCGGCGCACGCCTACGGGACGACCTGGTTCACGATCCTCAGCCCACGCATCCAGAGTTACACGATCGGCATCGAGCCGGTCTTCCCGCGCGCCGCTGGCGGCCCGAAGGCGGCGAAGGACGCGGCTCCGCCGGCACTGGTCACCTGGCTGGGGCGGCCCGAGACGGCCGGCATGGGCGCGTCCGGCCGACAGCGGTCGCAAAGCCTGTTCATGCGCACCTACACCTACGAGCCGGAGGCGGCCGGCCTGCGCGACGTGCCGATCCCGGTGTGGACGACGAAATCCTTCACCGCCTGCTGGGATGCGCCCCTCAAGGCGCTGCCGTTCGAGGCGAAACTGGAGTTTGACCCGGACCACCCCGATCGGCAGCTGTTCGGCAAAATCAAGAGCAACCTGCCGTTCGAGCTGCAGAACTGCGCCATCCTCTACGGCGCCCGCTGGTATCCGCTCAACGAGGACTGCCTGCCAGGGAGAGCGGTGGACGTGGCGCAGCAGAAGCTGCGCGGCATGAGCTTCAACGACTGGGTGTCGGGGCGCATCGTGGTGGGGGAGAAGGTTCGCCAGTTCGGCGACCCGGACGACATGCTGCCGGGCGGACCCTACGAGCCGGGGCTGGTGGTGAAGGAGCTGATGTTCCACGAGAAGGCCGACCCGCAGCAGCGGCGGGCGCGCAACCACGCTCAGCGATTGCTGGACCAGAGCTGGCGGCTGACGGAAGAGCGGCCCGACCGCGACGGGGTGGTGCGCGAGGCCATCCTCGTCGGCCGCGTGCCGCGCGAGGCCGGCCGGGCCGACGGCCGGGCGCCGACAAACCTGTGGCTTGGCGCCATCCCGGGCGGCGACCAGGAGCGGCCGACCCTGAACGCCACCATGCGGCAGGACACCTACGTCCGGGTGTTTCTCCCGGTCACACGAGTAAAGCGGTAAGACGGGGGGAGGGTTCGTGGTCGGGGAAGCCCCAGGGTCCACGGGCTGTGTCCCGTGGGCTTTGGACGTTCACCAACCACCGACTCCTACCACCCAGGGACTCATCACCCATGATCGAGACGCGCGATCTGACGAAGATGTACGGCGATCTGTACGCCCTCGACCGGCTGACGCTCAGGCTGGAGAAGGGGGACGTATACGGGTTCATCGGCCCGAACGGGGCCGGCAAAACCACGACGATGCGCATCCTGGCGACCCTGCTCAACCCGACCTGGGGCGAGGCCACGGTGTGCGGCTACTCGATCTACAACGGGGCGAAGGAGATTCGCCGCGTCATCGGCTACATGCCGGACTTCTTCGGCGTCTACGACGACATGAAGGTGATCGAGTACCTGGAGTTCTTCGCGGCCGCGTACCGCATCAAGGGACCGGAGCGGCGCAGGAAATGCGATCAGGTGCTTGAGCTGGTGGACCTCGGCTACAAGCGCGACGCCCTGGTGACGAGCCTGTCGCGCGGCATGACGCAGCGCCTCGGTCTGGCCCGCGTCCTCCTCCACGAGCCGCAGGTGTTGCTCCTCGACGAGCCGGCCAGCGGCCTCGACCCGCGCGCCCGCATCGAGATGCGCGGCCTGCTCAAGGAACTGCGCAGCATGGGCAAGACGATCCTCGTGTCCAGCCACATCCTGCCCGAGCTGGCCGACATCTGCAACAAGATCGGCATCATCGAGCGCGGCAAGCTGCTGTTCGACGGCGACGTCGAGTCCGCCATCAAGCAGGTGCGCCAGCGGCACGTCATGCGCGTGGCGGTCGGGAACAACCTGACGCTGCTCGCCAAGGAGCAGCTCGACGCCCACCCGGACGTCGATACGGTCGAGATCAAGGAGGACGACTCGATGCTCGTCACCCTGCACGAGGGCGTCTCCGACGGCAGCTTCATCGCCGACCTGCTCGTCAAGAACAGCTTCAAGCTCAAGACGCTGAAGGAAGAGGAGATCGACCTGGAAGACGTGTTCATGGGCATCACGAAGGGCATCACAAACTAAAGGGATCAGGAAAGAGCGGAAAAGCCCACGGGTCGCGCCCCGTGGGTGGGGTGCCGGGGACTTGACCCACGGGGCGCGACCCGTGGGCTTTCATTACTACCACCATGCGCATCCTCGTCACCGGCGGAGCCGGGTACATCGGCAGCCACGCCGTCAAGCTGTTCCTGGCCCGCGGCCATGACGTGTGGGTCTACGATAACCTCTCGTTCGGCCACCGCGCCGCCGTCCCGGCCGATCGGTTCGTGCAGGGCGACCTGGGCGAGATCCACCGCCTCGATCACGTTCTCGTCGATCGCCGTATCGAGGCGGTCGTCCACTTCGCCGCCTCGACCTTTGTCGGCGAGTCGATGCGCGAGCCGGCGAAGTACTGGCAGAACAACGTCGTCAACACCCTCGGCCTGCTCGAGTGCCTGCGCCGCCACAACATCGGCCGGTTCGTCTTCTCCAGCACGGCGGCGACCTTCGGCGTGCCGGCGACGATGCCAATCACCGAGGCGACCCCGCAGCAGCCGATCAACCCCTACGGCATGAGCAAGTTGACGGTCGAGAAGGTGCTGGCCGATTACGCCCGCGCCTACGGGTGGGGGGTGGCGGCGCTGCGTTACTTCAACGCCTCCGGCGCCGCCGCCGACGGCACCATCGGCGAGGACCACACGCCCGAGACGCACCTGATCCCGCTGGTGATCCAGGCGGCGACGGGGCAGCGGCCGCACCTCGAGGTGTTCGGCACCGACTACCCGACCCCGGACGGCACCTGCATCCGCGACTACATCCACGTCGATGACCTGGCCGAGGCGCACCTGCTGGCGCTGGAGCGCCTCGGACCGGGGAGCGCTTGGCGCTACAACCTCGGCATCGGTCGTGGGTACAGCGTGCGCGAGGTGATCCGGACCGTCGAGGAAGTGACGGGCAAGCCGGTGCCGGTCCAGGAAGGGCCGCGCCGTGAGGGCGACCCGCCGGAACTGGTCGCGGCGTCGGCACAGATCCAGCGCGACCTCGGCTGGCGGCCGCGCTACACGGACCTGCGCGGGATCGTCGCGACGGCCTGGAACTGGCACCGCACCCACCCGCGCGGCTACAAGGATCGGTGAGCCGCCGTCCCCACCGGCGGGCCGTCCCTGCGCCGCTCACCCGGCGGCGGCGCGGCGCACCGGGCGCCGCTTCCGCCGGACGAACACCCCGTTGCGGATGACCACCTCCCGATAAGCACGGGTCGTCGGCCCCTGCCTGCGGATCTGCGGGGGCCGCTCAGCCTGCCCATCTCTCGTCGGGTGTTCCGACCTGTCCTGGCCGTCCATTCCAATTCTCCCGGAACACGATTGCTGTATACATTAGTATACATGGCGCTCGTCGCCAGGCAAGCTCGCTTCTCCTGCAAGCGCGTCCCGGGGCCGGCGGACCAGCCCGGAGCGCCAGCGCCGGGTACTGCAAGCGCCCGGCGCTCACAGCTGCTGCAGATCCTGCGTGCGCGGCAGGTCTTCGAGGCTGCTCAGGCCGAACAACTCCAGGAAGCGCGGCGTGGTGCCGTAGGCCACCTCGCGCTGTTCGGCGTCCCCGCGCTGCACGACGGCGATGAGCCCGCGGCGCACGAGCTGCCGCAGCAGCGCCCCGGACTCGTCGCCGCGGAGGCTGTCGATCTCCTGCTTGGCGGCCGGCTGCCGGTAGGCGACCAGGGCGAGCACATCGACGACCGCCGGCGACAACCGCGCCTCGCGGGCGGTGCCGTAGAGGACATCGACCACCTTGCGATACCGGGACCGCAGGGTCAGCACGAAGCCCTGTCCCTGCGGCTGGACCGCGTAGGGACGGCCCTGGCGGCGGTAGTCCTGGTTGAGGGCGTCGATGGCCTGGTGGAACTGCTCGGCCGTCAGCCCGCGAACGATCTCGCACGCCTGCACCGCCGTCAGCGGCGCCCCGCCGGTGAACAGCAGCGCCTCGACGATCCGCACCGGCGGCGGCGGCGTTTCTTCGATCGGTGGCGCGGTCCGCGCCGGCTGGGGCGGCGCTTCGGCCACGGGCTCGGGCAACGGTTCGGGAGCCGCCGGCTCGGGCGTGTCGTCCGGCACGTCCACCGTCCACTCCTGCTGTCCGAGGATCGCCTCGTAGGAGCGGGTCAGGTCTTCCGACGGCGTCGGGTCCGGCCCAGCGTTTTCACCGGGGTCCATGCGCGGAACTCCAGATCGCACGGAAAATGCGCCGCGGTCACGGGGCCACGCGGTGCGGCAGGAAGAAGACGCCGGTGATGAACGTGCCCGCCCACAGCACCAGGAAGAGGACGCCGAGGGCGATGTGCAGGTTGCGCCGGTGCGTGCGGCCGGTGTACAGCATGGCGAGCAGCAGCAGGGCGGCCGGCACGGAGAACGCCAGGTGGACGCGAAAGACGTCGGCCGCCCCGGTGCGGGCGAAGTAATCCTCGAACAGGTCCGGCTGCAGGATGCGTGTGACGAACTCCAGCCCGCTCAGGGCGGCGAGCGTCAGCACGAAGAACACAACGTTGATGCGTCCGTGCAGGCGGGTGTGGCCGCGCGCCAGGGCCAGGAGCGAGGCCGCGAACAGGACGGTGACGGCCGACACCGCCACCTTCAGGACGATCACGACATTTTCCGCGGTCAGCACGTGCATGCTCCGGCAGCGGACGGGCGGCGCTGGCCCCTTCGCCGGGTACGCCGCCTCCTGTCATGATAGGCACCGGGCCGGGGAAAGCCTCCCGCAGGCAATCGCGGCGCCTCCCCACGAAATAACATATGTAAACATATTTGAACGATACCAGGTTACACCGTTAACGTCCGGGCGCGCCGCGTGGACCGGCAGTCAGCGTAAAGCCTGCATTTTCCTGCGTTTTGTGCGATCGGACGACCGCTGCGGGGTACGGCACGCGGGTTGCAGCAAAATGAGCTGAACCGGCCCGCACAGGGCTGGCCCAGCCGATCTGGAATCGAGAGAACCTACCTGTTCGCTTCCCGGAACCGCCTGTCCCGGGAGATTTTGCCTGGTTCGCCCACTCCGTCACGGGAACCGGCCTCGGGATAAACCTGGTGCCCCAGTCCGTAGCCCCGCAGCGACGGTGCGCGCTCTGCGGAGCCCCACGCCGCGGCCGTCTCTCTCCCGATGCGAGTGCGGTGTACTTTGGGTGTCGGGAGAAGGATGGTTGCGCCGGCCCGTTCCCTTCCTTGTGCCTGCAATGTTGCAGACCAGACCGAGGCCGGGCAGTCACCCTTCATGTTAGTGCAGCGGAGGTTACGATGTTCACCTCAAAGGTCTCATTGTGGAAACCACTCTGGAACGCTCGGAGTGGTGTTTGGGCTGTCGCGATCGCGGCGACGATCTTGTTCGGCGCGGCGTCACCGGCGCATGCGGATCCCATCGTTCTCTACAACACAGGGGACGGTAGCGGACCTACTGATCCGAACTATAAGATCACGATGTCCCCGAATGTGGGAGCCTACAACGGATCCGCGTACATCACGACTTCTCGACCTGGTTCCTATGTGACGGCACCCTCTGGATCGCAGTGGATCTCCACGAGTGTGGATGCCAACACAAACGTCGCGGATGGCCTCTACGACTACTCGACGATGTTCGACCTCACTGGCCTTGACCCAAAGACAGCGACTATCAGTGGCAAGTTTTCGGCAGACAACGGGGCGGTGATTCTCCTGAATGGGCAACCAATCTCCGGCTTGGAGACGGATCCGCTTATTGGAAACACTGACTTCACACAGTTGACCGCGTTCACGATCCCCGTCGGAAGCCCATTCATCTCTGGCATCAACTCCCTGACGTTCCAAGTGACGAATGATCCTGGCCCTGGTTATAATCCCAGCGCCTTGCTGGTCGCCAACATGAGTGGGACTGCCGACCCGATCCCCGAGCCGACCAGCCTCGCTCTCTTCGGCATGGCTCTCGCTGCCGGGTATTGCGGCTGGCGGCGCCGGAAGCAGGCCGCGACCGCGTGAGGTTCCTGGAGCCAGCGGACAGAACCTCGACGAGCCGGAAGCGTCAGCGACGGAACGGTTGATGACACCGTCGCTTACGCTTCCGGCTCGTCGGCGTCCCTGCGCCCGGGGACGAGCAGGCGCGTGCAGAACGGGCGCAGCACCTCCTCGGGATACAGGCAAAAGGCGTAGTCGCGCCGGTCCGCCACCGCCCGGCCCTGCTGCTCCTGCTCGCAGCGCTCCCGCTCGCCGGCCAGCTCCGCCGCGCGCCCAGCCACGAACGGGCGCAGCTCCTCGGTCATGGCGCGTAGTGCCTGGAACCAGGCGCGGCGGGCGCGGCGGTCGCCGGGGCGAGCCTGCCCCGCCAGCTCCCGCTTGCGAGCGCTGAGCGCGGCCGCCGCGGGGTGGTCGGGGGCAAGGTGACGTTGCGGGTTCCAGTGCAGGTCGCGCAGCTCGCCCCGCAGGCCGCGGCAGTCCGGCCCGGCGTCCGTCCGCTCGAACGGCAGCAGCAATGTCCCCGAGAGAATGAGGAACGCGGGGGCGGCGAGGCCGTGGAACGCGCCGATCAGTTCGTCGGTCAGCTCGTCGTACTTGCCGCCGCCGATACCGTGGATGAACAGATCGCCCAGGAACACGCGCGCGTAGAGGGTGGTGGTCAGGGCGCGCGTGCGCACCTCGAACCCGCGCCGCTGTAGATCCTGCCACGCCGCGACCGTCGCCCCGGCCCCCCGGTCAGCGGGGGCCGGCACCATCGGCCAGGTTTCCGCCCCGACGCGCAGCTCCAGCGCCTCCGCGGTTCGCCGCGCCAGCAGGCGTCCGCGCTGCCCCGCGCCGGTCCGCCACCCCCAGAAGGGTGCTTCGAGCCAGTCCCCCTCGGCGGCCAGGTCGGGGACCGGGTGGTTGCGGCTGCGGATGCCGTGAGCCCGGCGGTAGCGATGGACGATGTCGTTGTGGAGGGCGTGGAAGCGCGGCAGGTCGAGCAGCAGGTGGCACGCGAACCAGGCGAACGGCTCGGTCGTACACAGCCGGCTCACGGGCAGCTCGAGGTTGTGACAGCCCCACGCCCGCTCCAGGGCGCGCCGGGCCGCGGCGAAGCGCTCGCCCAGCAGCGGGGTGCGCTGCGTCTGCCGCCTTACCTCATCCCAGTACGCCGGCAGCAGCGGCCGGAAGCCCCAGTTCTGCGCGACCGCCGCCACGCGCTCCGGCAGGGTGGCGAACAGCTCCTCGTCGCGCACCGTCCGGTCCTCGTAGGGCGCCTCGCCGGTCCACACATCAAAAGGTATCGATTCGAGGTGGTACGCGGGCACGGTTTCCGACGTGCTGCGGACGGGGACGCGGAGGAGGTTGGTTTTGGCCGTGTCGTTATCGACGACGAGGTTCAGGGGAGTGGCAGACCCGGACCGGGCGAGGCCGTGGAGGGCGAAGTTCTTGACCCACACGCCGGGGTGAAACAGCTCGGGCTGGTGCCCGGCGAGGACGAGGGAGTCAGCGGGGAAAGCGGGGACGGGTTCGCCCGCCTCGCGGAGATAGGCGTGGGCGGCGGCGACGGCCGCCGTGCGGGCCGCTCGCCGCAGGTCGGCGAGCGGGCGGCCCAGCACGTCGGCCGTCGCCCGGGCAAGGAGCGGACGGTTGTGTTCGAGGAGGCCGCCGACCTCGGGCAGCGACGGCACGGCGAGGATGGCCCCGTCCTGCCGCGGCACCCGCAGTCGGGTCGAGGCGTTCACCGGCAGCCCCCCGGGTTGCGCAGCGTCGAGCAGCCGTTCGGGGCGGCGCCGTGGATGCGCGGATCCGGCCTGCCGCCGCCGGCCCGCAGCCCGCACTCGGCCACCGCCGCGGCGATCACGCGCCGATAGTGGGCCAGCCGCTCGGTGGCGTCATCGAGCACGCCGCCGAAGGCCCGATTGGGGTCGAGGTACAGGCGCGGGACGCCGATCTCCTCGATGCGCAGCCCCTGGCGGGCCGCCTGCACCCACAGCTGCAGCGGCATGCCCCAGCCGGTTTCGGTGATGTGCAGCTTCGCCAGCGCCTCGCGCCGGTACGCCTTGAACCCGCAAAACGCATCCGTCAGGTTCAGTCCGAGGAGCTGGTTCAGCTCCTCGGTGATGATCCGGTTGATCTGCCGGCGGTCCTGCGGCGGGGCCGAGTCCTGGCGGAAGTCGCGCAGATACCGGCTGCCGGAGACGATGTCGGCGTCGTCGATGGCCTCCAGCAGGACCGGGATGCGGGCCGGCTCGTGTTGGCCGTCGCAGTCCATCGTGACGAGCACGTCCACGCCCTGGTCGAGGGCGTAGGCGAACGCCGACATGAGGGCCGCGCCATACCCACGGTTCTGCGGGTGGGTGATGACGGTCAGGTCGATCGCGCGGGCGAGCAGCTCGGCCGTGCGGTCGGTCGAACCGTCGTTGACGACGAGGATGTGAGGGCTGTAGCGGCGGACCTCGCGCAGTACGCCTTCCAGGTGCCGCTCTTCGTTGTAGACGGGGATGGCGGTCAACAGCTTCACGCGGCACCTCTTCCTCAAGGAAGTTACGAAAAGGCTACCGTATTCTAACCGGGGGACCGGGCGAGTCAAACGGGCGTCCCCGCCGGATCGAGGTTAGAGAGGAGCAACCCGCGAACCGATTCAAGGGAAAAGCGGCGCCTGTTCAGGCGGCCAGTGTCCCTGGCCGGACCGGCTCAACCCCACAGGCCCCCTGGTCAACCGCCGCCTTCTCCCCAGAATACCCCAAACCCTCGCGGCCTCAGGAATCCTGCCATGCCCCCCACGCTCGGCCAGCCCCTCGACGCTCTCGACACCCCGCAACTGCTCATCGATCTCGATGTCGTGGACGCCAACATGAAGCGCATGTTCGGCGCCTTCCGGGACCGGCCTGTGAACGTCCGGGTCCACTTCAAGTCGCTCAAGTGCGCCGGGCTGGCCCGGTACATCGCCGCCGCCAACCCGCGCGGCGGGTTCCTGTGCGCTAAACTGAACGAGGCGGAAGTTCTCGCCGACGCCGGCCTGACCGACATCCTCATCGCCAACCAGATTGTCGGCCCGCTCAAGGTGCGGCGCCTGGCGGACCTGGCCAGGCGAGCCCAGGTGCGCGTCTGCGTGGATGCCCCCGACAACGTCGAGGAACTGAGCCAGGCGGCGCGCGCGGCCGGCGTCACCGTCGGCGTGCTGGTCGAGGTAGACATCGGGATGAAGCGCTGCGGGGTCGAGCCGGGTGAGCCGGCTTTGGCCCTGGCGCGGCGCGTCCACGCCAGCCCGGGCCTGCGCTTCGTTGGCCTGCAGGGGTACGATGGCCATCTGCAGTTCATCCCCGACCCGGCCGAGCGCCGTGCGAAATGTCTGCAGGGGATGGAGCAGCTGATCGGGACGCGCCGGCTGATCGAGAGGGCAGGCATCTCGGTCGAGGTGGTGACCGGGGCCGGCACCGGGACGTGGGAGTTCGTCGGCTCCTACGAGGGGGTGACCGAGATCCAGCCGGGGTCGTTCGTGCTGATGGACTGCGCCTATCACCCCATCCGGCCCGAGTTCGGCTGTTCGCTGTCGGTGCTGGCGACCGTGATGAGCAGGCGGCCGGGGCAGTACGTCCTCGACGCCGGCAGCAAGGCGATCTCGCGTGACTTCGGCACGCCGATCATCAAGGGTCGCGCCGGCGAGCGCGTGACGAAACTGGCGGAGGAGCACACGCTCGTCGAGCTGGAGGGCGACGGCGTGCGCGTCGGCGACCGGCGCGAGGTGATCCCGGCCCACTGCTGCGCCACCATGAACCTGCACCGGGCGTGCGTCGCCGTGCGCGGCGGGAAGGTCGAGGCTCTGTGGCCCATCGAGGCGAGCGGGCGGTACGACTAACGCACGAGCTACCAGCCCGGAGCGCCAGGCGCTACCAGCGCCCGGCGCTGCGGGCTGGTAAACAACGATAGCAACATCATGAGCAAAGAAGATCAACTTCGTCGTGTTCTCGACAGCGGGATCGTCGCCGTCGTGCGCTCCCAGGACAGCCAGCAACTCGTGGACGTCGCCCGCGCCCTGGCCGACGGTGGCGTTACCGTCGTTGAGATCACCATGAGCGTCCCGAACGCCCTTGATGTCGTCCGCCGGGTGCGCGAGGCGCTCGGCGACCGCGTCCTGCTCGGCGCCGGGACCGTCCTCGACCCGGAGACGGCCCGGGCCGCCCTGCTCGCCGGGGCCGAGTACCTCGTCGCGCCGACGCTCAACCTCGACGTGATTCGCCTCTGCCAGCGCTACGACAAGCTGGTGATGCCCGGCGCGTTCACGCCGACCGAGATCCTCACCGCGTGGGAGGCGGGCGCCGACATCGTCAAGGTGTTCCCCGCGGACGTGGTCGGGCCAGCGTTCTTCAAGGCGCTGCGCGGCCCGCTGCCGCAGGTCCGGCTGATGCCGACCGGCGGCGTCGATCTGACAACGGCGGCCACCTTCCTCGCGGCCGGCGCCTGCTGCCTCGGCGTCGGGGGGCAGCTGGTCGAGCCGAAGGCGGTCGCCGACCGCAACTTCGACCGCATCCGCGACCTGGCCCGGCAGTACGTCGCGATCGTTCAGCAGGCGCGGCGCGGCAAGAACTGATCCGTCACGGGTGAAAACCCGGGAGCGCCCATGAGCAGCGATACACCACCGCCACTGAAGGGCGTGACCGTGGGCCTACCGCTCGTCGGGTTCGGCGTGGCGCTGCTGTGGTTCCTTTGCTTCTGGAGCCTGCTCGGCCTGTATGTAGAGGGGACGGGCTTCGTTTACGGCTGGCCGTGGGACGTGATGCTCTGGGCCGGGACGGTCTTCCTGACGCTCCAGATCGGCGGGCACCTGCTGTGCCTGACGGTCCCGCGCGGGTGGAGGGCGCGCGGCACCGAGGCGGCCGCCCTGGGACTGACGGTCCTCTATTTGGGGCTGTTCCTGGTGTTCTTCCTCACGGGGTGGGTGCCTCTCGGCGGTTTGGGGCTGTGGGTGCTGCGCATGCTCGCGCCGACCGCCCACCTGCTGTTTTTGGCGACCCTGGCTTCCCGGATCGACCAGGAGGAACTGGCGCAGCGCGCCCAGGCGCTCATGCCGTTCCTGCTCCTCCTGCTCGTGTTTCCTGTCATCAACTACCTGGCGTTCGTGCTCCTGGGGGCCGTGGCGGTGTTGTGGGTCATTCCCGTCCTGTTGATCGGGCTGGAACTGATCCTGGAGCTGATCGTCCTGGTCCGGTTCCTCAACCTGCACCTGGCGATTTACCACGGCATCTTCCGGTATCAGGAGACGTTCGCGGAGCGACGCAAACTGCACGAGGCGGGCTGGGTGGAACCGTCGTCGGAAGAGGCTCCCGACGCGCTGTAGGAGGGGACTCCGCCCCCCGATCCTCTTGCTAACCAAAGCGTCAAAGCTCACGGGTGGCGTCCCGTGGGAGAAGTGCTGGGGACTTGACCCACGGGACGCCACCCGTGGGCTTTCCCTCTTGCAGTTAGTCTCTGCAGCGCCGATTTCCATGCACACGAGGATGACCATGCCGTTCGAGGTGATCACGTTCGGAGAAGCGATGGTTCGGCTCAGCCCGCCGAACTTCCGTCGCCTGGAGCAGGCGCGCAATCTGGAGGTGTTCGTCGGCGGCGCCGAGCTGAACACGGCCGTCGGTCTGGCCCGGCTCGGGCATCCGACCGCCTGGGTGTCGCGCCTGACGCGCAACCCGCTCGGCCGGCTCATCGCCAACCACGCCCGCGAGGCCGGCGTCAGCACCGACCACGTGCAGTGGACCGACGAGGACCGCGTCGGGGTCTACTTCCTGGAGTTCGGCGCCGCCCCGCGCGCCAGCAGTGTGCTGTACGACCGCAAGCACGCCGCCATCGCCTCCGTCCGTCCCGGGACGATCGACTGGGCGAAGGTGTTCGCGGGGAGCAAGTGGTTCCACGTCACCGGCATCACGCCCGCCCTGAGCCCGACCGCCGCCGAGACGACGCGCGAGGCGCTGCAGGCAGCCCGCGCCGCCGGAGTGCGCACCAGCATCGATCTGAACTACCGCGTCAAGCTCTGGACGCAGGCCGACGCCGGCCGCTGGATGACCGAGTTCATGCAGTGGTGCGACGTGCTCATCACGACCGAGGAGGACATCGAGCGCGTCTTCGGGATCGCGGGCACCGGCTACGAGGACGTCGCCGCGAAGGTGGCGAAGCAATTCCCGGTCAAGGTGGTGGCGATCACGCTGCGCGAGAACCCGCTGGTGTGGAAGAACACCTGGACCGCCATCGCGTACCAGGGCGGTAAACTTTACAGGACGCGCACCTACGAGGTGGAGATCGTGGACCGGCTCGGGGCGGGCGACTCGTTCGCGGCGGGGCTGATCCACGGGCTGCTCGGGGACGACCTGCAGCGCGGCCTCGACTGGGGTGTGGCGGCGAGCGCCCTCAAACACTCGATCCCGGGCGATTTCGCATGGATCACCCCGGAAGAGGTCGAGGGGTTGCTGCGCGGCGGCGGGATGCGCATCAGCCGGTAACCGGACTCGTGGTACTTGCCATGACCCACCGCTCCCTTACCCGCGCGCAGCTGCGCGCCCTGGACCGCCGGACGATCGAGGAGTTCGGCCTGCCCGGCATTGTCCTCATGGAGAACGCCGGCCGCGGCGCCGCCGAGGTGCTCCTGCGCCTGGGCGCCCGCGGACCCGTCGTCATCTGCTGCGGCAAGGGCAACAACGGTGGCGACGGATTCGTCAGCGCGCGTCACCTCGCCAATCATCAGCTCGCGGTGCGCGTCCTCCTCTTCTGCCGGCCAGACGAGTTGACCGGAGATGCCGCGCTCAACCAGCGCGTGGTGGCGAAGATGGGGCTGCCGCTGACCGTCCACGCCGGCGACATCCTCGATCTGCCGGCCGTGCAGCACGACCTGGCAAACGCCGAGTGGATAGTCGATGCGTTGTTCGGCACCGGGCTCAGCGGCCCGGTACGGCCGCCGCTCGATCGCGTGATCGAGGCGATCACCGCCAGCCCGGCGCGGGTGCTGGCGGTGGACATCCCGTCCGGCCTCGACTGTGACACGGGTAAACCCCTCGGCGCGACCGTGCGGGCCGAGCACACCGTCACCTTCGCGGCCCGGAAGGTCGGCTTCGCCGGTCCGGACGCGCGCCCCTGGCTGGGCCAGGTTCACCTCGTCGATATTGGCGCTCCGCTGGCCGCCTACCCGGATGGGTGAGTGGGGATGCGATTCGGGGAGGGCGCAAAAAAAAGTCCCGCTGCCGGCTTCCCCCGGCGTCGCCCATCACCGGAAGTCGCACAGCAGCGAGACAACTGAATTATAAATGCACGTGGATACGTGTCAATGGCCCGGCGGCGGCGACCTTGCCGGCTCGGCGGGGGTTTTCGAGCGGAAGGCTTGCTCCCTTGTCCGCCGGCTTATAATGGGTTTGGAACGAAGGGGCGGCAGACTCGACCGAACCTGACCCTCACCACAACCCCTCCAACTCGCATCGGAACACGCCGTCCCATCGGGCCGGCGTACTGCACCTGACTGCTTTTTCTGCTCTGGTGGTGCCCCTCGTGGAAGGTTGATCGGTACGTCCGCGGGCGCCGACGGTGCGCGCCGGCGGGCAAGGCGGGCAAGGTGAAGGATAGACGGAAGAAGGCGAATCCGCAGAACATCCCCAAAGTGTGGGCTATCTCTCATCCTGGGCACTCGCCGTGCCGATTTAAAAAGTGACCGAGGTAAAAGATCAAGCGACGGGCGCGCCGCCCCGTGCCGGGGGACGTGCGCCGTGGCCAGCAACCTGATTCCTTCGCTCGCACCCCGCCCGAGCCCGGCGCCGACACGCCGGGCTCGGGCAGGAGGCCCCTGGCGGTCTTTCCCGCAACCGCCCGGTCTCGGAGGTGACGGTCGGGTCGGGCGGGGCACTCCCCGGAGGGGGAGGAGGCTAGCAATTAATCTGGATGAGGAGTACCTGCCATGAAAAAGGTGTTTACTACCGGCCAGGTGGCGAAGATCTGCAAGGTCGCGCCCCGGACGGTTAGTAAATGGTTCGATTCGGGCCGGCTCCGCGGCTACCGTATCCCCGGCAGCCAGGACCGCCGGATCCCGCGCGAGGCCCTGATCAAGTTCCTCAAGGAATACGGCATGCCCCTTGGGGAACTGGAGGAGGAGGGGCTGCATAAAATCCTGATCGTCGGCGCCGAGAAGCTGTTCGTGGACCGCATCCAGGAACTGCTTCCGGAGGACGACGACTTCAAGTATGAGCTGGCCGGCAGCGGCTTCGAGGCCGGCATCCAGGCGGAGAGTTTCCACCCGGACACCATCATCATCGACCTGGCGATGGGCCGGACCGAGGGACTGCAGATCGCCACGAACCTGCGGCGCAAGCCGGAGTACGAGCAGACGCTGATCCTCGCCCTTGCCAGCGAGGACGAGGCGGCCCCCGAGACGCTCGTCAACTACGGGTTCAGCGAGGCGTTCAAGAAGCCGTTCGACATTGCCCTGCTCGGCGAGCGGATCCGCACACTCGTCGAGGAGAAGCGCGAGAACCTGTAACGCCCCGCCTCGCCGGCCCCCCGCGACCATGCCCCTGCTGACGGCCGGACGCCCGCCCTGGTGGGCCGCCCGGCCGTTTGCCGTTCGGGGCCACGGAGCGGAAAAAGCCCACGGACTGCGGGTCCGTGGGCTTTGCTTCGTCTCCGGCCCCTCGGCTCCCGACCTCAAAACCCCCTGCCGAAGCGCCCCGGATACCGCGCCGGGATCGTCCAGCTGGTCCCAAACCCGTCCCCGAGGCCGCCAACGCCCCACTGCATGAAATTCACCAGGTTGTTGCCGGCCTGGGGTACGCCCAGGAACCCGCCCGGCCCGCCGAACGGCCCCCACGGGCCTGGCATCTGGTAAGGGTTGGCCAGCAGCGGTGAGTAATAGGGCTGCCGATAATAGTTCGTTGGGTAGTTTGGATAGTTAAAGTTCTGCCAGGGGGCGACCTGCGGCTGCCACGGCGAAGGGAAAGACGGTGCCAGGGGCGGATACAGAGGCCAGAATTGCTGGTTAGGCTGGGGAGGGGCAAAAGGGTTCGGGTAAGGGGTGGTGTACGGATTGGAGTAGGGATTCTGATAGGGGTTACTGTACGGATTCTGGAAGGGGTTGCTGTATGGGTTCTGGAAGGGATTGCCGAACGGGTTCTGGTAGGGGCTGTTGATGCCGCCCGGTCCACCGACCACAGGTCCGCGGCCGCTGAGAGACGGGAACACGCGCCCCTCGTTCGGCCGGGCGGTGGGTTGCGTTTGTTTCGGCTGCTCGCCGTTCTTCGCCTTCGCCGGCCCGTTGCCTCGCTTCGGCTGCTCGCCGTTCTTCGCCTTCGCCGGCCCGTTGCCTCGCTTCGGCAGGATGGTCGGTTGGTCCGCCGTCCTCACCTGGGCCAGGCAGTGGTCCGCCGCCAGCAACCACGCCCCCACGGCCAGGGCGGCGACCAGCACGCCACGTGCGACCCGTTTCATCGTCGTTCCTCCGGGCGGATTGGTGGGCGAGAGATGAGTATCTGTTGCTCCTGCTGCTGCTTAGCTGGAGAACGCCTGCCGAACGATTCCTTGCGCGCCAATTTCGCGGACGGCGCAGACCAGGCAGCCTCTGCCGTCCGGGCAGGCCATTTCCCCTGGTACGACCTGAGCGCCGGCGGTACAAAACAGGAGTGCCGCGTGCCGACCGGCCCCGGTCCGAGTTGTCACCCGCTCAGGGGACTATCGTATGAGAGTTCTGGGGGAGTTCTTCGGAGACCATTGGTATTTCGCCATCCCGATGGTTCTCATGTCGCTGGCGGGAATCACGCTTGTGATCTGGCGCATCATGCTGAACCTCAATGCGCGGACGGACATGAACGTCTTCCTGCCGCGGTTGCAGGAGAAGCTGGAGAAGGAAGCGGTGGACGGGGCCGCCCGGTTCTGCAAAACCGAGCCCGGCGTCATCCCGCGCAGGCTGTACGTCGCCGGGCTGGAAACGTCGCGCCAGGGGATGGCGGCATCGCGGCGGGCGATGGCCAACGCCATCGAGCTGGAGATTCTGCCGGAGTTGAACTTCCTGCTGCCGACCATTCTGGCCATCGCCAAGATCGCGACGATGGTCGGCCTGCTGGGGACGGTGATCAGCATGATCGGTACGTTCACCGACATGCAGCAGATGCAGCAGGTCGGGCAACAGAAGAACATGGCCACCCAGGGCGGTCAGATCGGCCTGGCGCTGGTGGCGACGGCGCTCGGGCTGGTAACGGCCATTCCCCTGGTGTTCGCGCACGTGCTGTTCAAGGCATGGGTGGTGAACTTCGAGACGAAGATGAAGAGCGCCGCCCAGAAGCTGCTCGTGCTGTTGCAGGCCGCCCGCCCCTCCGGGGGCAAGCCGGCCGCCGTCGCGGCGGCGGAAACGGCCGTGCGCCGCGGGTGAAAGCCCACGGGTTGCGTCCCGTGGGTTATGTCACTAGCGCCTCGGCCCACGGGACGCAACCCGTGGGCTTTCCCGAGAAATGGTGCCAATGGCCGAGCAGCGCCGCATCCTCGATCTGTGGGTGGTGGACACCAACACGGTCTACCGCGAAGTCCCGTTCACGATCGTGACCGACTGGATCCAGCAAGGGCGCCTGCTGCCCGAGGACAAGGCCCGACCGTCCGGCAAGGGCGGCTGGTTCGCGCTCGCCGACATCCCTGCCTTCGCCGTCTACTTCCCCAAACCGGAGCCCGACCGTGTCGAGGACCAGGCGGAAGCGCTGGCCGCCGTCGAGATCGACCTGCCGACGCGCCGTCGCCACCACGATGCGGAGGGTGACGATCCGGACATGATTCCGCTGATCGACATCACGCTGGTGCTGCTCATCTTCTTCATGATGACGGCCGCCGTCAGCGCCGGGCTGTTCTCGCCGATCGACACCCCGCCCGCGAAGCATCAGCTGCAGACGCTCGACAAGGGCATGTTCTGGGTCGGCATCGACCGGGACAAGCAGGGCGAGACGGTCTACTCGCTCGGCAAGGACGAGCGGGAGGTTCAGCCGCCGGGGAAGGACTTCGCCTCGGTGCGCGACGCCCTGACGAAGGAGCTGACGAAGTTCGGCGGCGAGGTGCCGGTGCGCATCCGGGCCGACAAGGGCCTGCCGCACGAGACGGTGCGCGACGTGATGGAGCGGCTCGGCCAGCTCGAGCGCAGCCTGAACGCGGAGCGTGCGAAGGCCGACACGACCCGCGTGAAGTTCACCCTCTCGGGCGAGGTGAGCGAGCCACAGTGATTCTTCTCCCCTCCCCTACCAGAGGCGCGGGGAGGAGGATCCCCCTCACCCCCAACCCCTCTCCCACAAGGGGAGAGGGGAGTAAGAGAGCCATCCATGAGCTGGAAGATCCGCCACGAAGGTTCGCCCAAACACCTGCAGGGGCTGACGCTCGCGCAGGTCGTCGAGGGACTGCTCGACGGCAAGTGGGAGGTGACCGATGAGGTCATGGGTCCGGCAGACACGGCCTGGGTCGCCATCGAGAACCACCCCCAGCTCACGGAGATCGCGGCCGACCTGGAGCCGCCCCCGCCGCCGCCCGAGGACGAGACACACCTGGACATGAACGCCCTGATCGACGTCTGTCTGGTACTGCTCATCTTCTTCATGCTCACCACCAGCTACCTTATCACCGTCCAGAAGATCGTTCCGCTGCCGACGGTTGCCGAGAGCGAGAAGAAGGGCCGCGTGGTGCGCGCCGACCAGGTGAAGCGGCAGATGATCCGCATCCAGGCATACGGCGACAAGGACGGCAAGCTGACCGTGCGCGTCGAGAACCAGACGCTGCCGGTGGTCAGCGCCGACGGCAGGTCCGTTGATGGCGAGAAACTCCGCGCGGCGCTGCTACCGTACACGCGCGGCGAGGATCCCAGGACGGAGGTGCTGCTCGACCCGCGCGACGTGAGCTGGGGGACCGTGATCGCCATCCAGGACGCGGCCAGGGCGGCCGGGGTCCGCACCGTCAACCACCTGACGAAGAAGAAGTGACGTTACCAGCCCGCAGCACCAGCGACGGGCGCTTGCAGGCGTCCGTCGCTGGTGCTGCGGGCTGGTATGTCCGTTTCCTGAGGGGAGTTGATGTTCGACTGGTACTCGGACGACGCGGAGCGGGTGCTGTCTCAGCTTCAGCTCGTGTTCTTCATGCTCGGGATGGGCGCAACGCTGACGGCGGCCGACTTCGCCGCCATCGCCCGCCGCCCCTGGTTCCTGCTCCTCGGGGCCGGGTTCCAGTTCCTCGTCACGCCCCTGATCGCCCTCCTGGCCGCCCACGCCTTCGACGTCCTGCCGGGGATCGCCGTCGGCCTCATCCTGGTCGCGGCCATGCCCGGCGGCACCCTCGCCAAGGCGTTTGCCTATCTGGCTCGGGGGAACATCGCCCTGTCCATCTCGCTCACCCTCTTCGGCACGTTCGCCGCGCTGGTCGCCGTCCCGGCCCTGCTGTGGCTGCTGGCCTCCGCGTGGCTCACCGGCGTCGGCGGGGAGGGCGACGTGTCCCCCACCTTCGTCATGCCGGTGCGCGACATCGTGCTCGATGTGGCCCTGCACCTGATCCTGCCGCTGACGGCGGGCATGACGGTGGCGCGCAGGGCGCCACCGGCGGTCCGGCTCGCGTTCTCGCGCTGGTGCATTCGGGCGGGGTTCGTGGTGGTGGTCGTCATGGTGGCCGGATCGCTCGGCAGCGGGCGCATCGATCCGGGCGAGTACGGCTGGACCGGACCGCTGGCGATCATCCTCTTCTGTGCGCTATCGCAGCAGCTGAGCATGTTGCCGTTCCGCCTGCGTGGGTGGTCGAAGCCGGATTGCGTGGCGGTCGGCATGGAAGTGACGATGCGCAACCTGAACCTGGCCCTGCTCGTCATGACCAGCCTGTTCCCGCCGGAGGTGTTGCGGACCCAGCCGGGGCTCGCCGAGGTCCGCAACGGCGTGCTGTTCGTGATCCTCTATTACGCCGGGGTGGCGATGGCCTTCGGGCTGCCGCTGGCGCTGAACTTCCGGCGCCTGATCCGCCGCGACGCGGCCCGCGCCGCTCGCCAGGACATGGCCGTTTGGTCCGCGCGCGCTAATTAATCGGGCCAGCGCGGGACGAGGAAGATCGCGTCCAGCCCCTGGCCGATCCAGAAATCGCCGTTCGCCAGCTCGCCGAGCCCCTGCCTTCTGGCGCCGTCGTCGCGCCCGTCGGGACCGACGCTCCAGACAATCCCTTGCCCGGCCGGAATCTCGCGCTCCGTCCAGCGCTGACCTTCTTCCGGCACGTCAGGGACGACCGGCGGTTCCTCGTCCGCGCCCGCGGGTCGCATGACCTGGATCCGCTCGCCGGTGGAGACGCGATACCGGAACGGCTGGCCGTCGTAGGGGTCGATCGGCACCGCGTCCAGGTAGCGCGGCACCAGATCCTGAAGCCTTGTGGCGGGCTTGCCCTGGTCGAGCCGATACAGCGCCAGGGCCAGTCGCAGACGTGTGCCGCCCAGCACGCAGCGGTCCGCCGCCTGCCCCGGGATCACGTGGCGCAGGGCCGGGAGGAGCGGACCCCACACGGTCCGCGAGAGCGGTTCCACCCACGGCAGGTCCGCCGCCTCCAGGCCGAAATCCTTCAGGAGCAGTCCTGCTCTGAAGGTCGCGCCCGGCGGTTTCTCCCCCGATCCTCGTGTTGCGGCAGCCGGTGCCTTCCCGAGAGCCTGCTCCGTCCGCCGCAGCATGCTGGCGAAGACCGCGTTGAGCAGGCGCGTCTCGCGCTCCTTCTCCCACGGCACCTGGCGGGCCAGCGCGTACAGCCGGCTCTGCGCGCCCATCTCCCGGCCGAACAACTCGTCCAGCGTGTTCCGGAACATGAGGAACTCGGCCTTGAGGTTTTCCGTGGCCTGGGGCACCTCCCTCGCGTGGCGGGTCACGCCCTCAAGGGCGCGGCGGAGCAGTTCCTTGCGCGGGCCGACGTTCTCCAGCCAGCGATCCAGGCCCGTGAGCGCCGTGCTTTCCATCGCGCGGCCAACGAGCATGTGCAGCAGCGGCTCCTTGTGACGGATTTGCCGGGCCAGCCCGAGCACGACGAGCAGGTTGTCGAGGGCCGCCGCGTCGTCGCCGCGCGCCTGGAGTTGGAGAGCCCGGACGGTGAAGAGGAGGGCCGCCTCCCGCGTGGGTTGCAGGTGCGGGTACAGGCTGCTGAAGGTTACCCCCCGCGGATCCTGGACCAGCCCCAGGGGCATCGCCGCCGCCTTGCGGAACTTCGCGGCCCACGCGCCCGCAAACATCTCGTCCAGCCAGCGCCCCAGATCCTCATCCTTCTTCGGCCACCCCGTTTGCAGCACCCTGTCAGCCCGTTCCAGATGGGTGCTCGGGGGCTCGCGCCCCTCCCCGGCCGCGCCCGCCTCGCCCATCGGCGCCTCCGCTCCCGGCCCCTCCGCCTGCTTCGGCGCCAGCCGCTCCCGCACCGCTTTCTGGTGTACCTCCAGTTCGCGCGCCGCCTCCCGGATCAGCGGGCCGGCTTCGTTGTTCTCCAGCGTCGGCAGGGACGCCTCGAAGGCGCGGAGGTCAAACGGCGGCGGAACGTCCGGCACCTCGGCAACTCGATACCACAGCCAGCCGGCCATCCACAGGGCCGCCAGCACCACCCCGCCCGCCAGGGCGGCAACCGGCCGCACGGACGCCAACCGGCCGCTGACCCACCACCACAGCACCGCCGGCACGGCCCCGAGGAGCAGCAGCGGCGAACCGAGGAGCTGCCAGAGGTACAGGCCGCCGAACAGCAGCGACGGGAGCCACAGCAGGACGACCGCGGCGCTCGTCACCCCGCCGACCACCAGGGCGATCAACCGCCGGCGCAGGACCAGCCCGGCCAGCTGGCCGACCGCAAAGCCGTATGAGATTCCCACCAGCAGGAGGAACCCCATCGTCGTCCCCCCCCGCAACAGTTCGCCACCCCAGAGCTGATCGAGGAGGTCCGGGCGCGACGTTCCGGGATAACGTGCCCGGATCCCGTAGGACAGTGCGGTGCCCAGCAGGACCAGCGCCGCGGCCACCACGGCCACCGCCAGCCAGCACAGCGACTTGACCGCCCACACCCGGCGGACCGGGAAGCGCTGGTCGCCGAGGAAGCGCCCCGATCCGTCTTCCTGCTCCCGGCCGAACACGGCGGCGCCGCACGCCACGGCTGCCAGCAGCACGCCCAGCGGCCACGCCAGCGGGTCCGCCAGCGGCAGGAACAGCCCGACCGCCGCCGCGAACCCGAGCACGATCGCGGCCTCCAGCCGCCCCTGCCGGACGGTGAGCCACACGAGCGCCCGCCACGTCCCGACCGCCTCGGCGGCCGTGCGGCGGCCCCCCGCCGCGGGTGCCTCCCGCCGGCGGAAGTCCGGGGCGCAGAAGGCGCGGCGCGAAAGCTCCACCGCCACCGCCATGAAGGCGACACGCACCGGCATGATCAGCGCGTCGTCGCTCAGCAGCGCCGCCAGCCCGGTCACGACCCAGCTCGCGCCCAGGAACACGACCGCGATCAGCGCCGCTCCGAACACGGTCCGGCCGAACGCCGACCCGGCCAGCCCCCAGCAGAACCCGTCCACGGCGAGGAACGGCAGCACCGCGAACCACAGCCCGGCCGGCGTCTGCCCCCCCGCCAGCCCGACCACTGCCACGAACCCCGCGAGCGTCAGCCCGTGGGCCACGCTCAGCCCCAGGCCGAGCGGCAGCTTCGCGGCCCACACCCGGCCCCGCCGCGCGGTGAGGACGTCGAGCAGCGGCAGCGTGCCGGCCTCGCGCTCGCCCGCCAGCATCATCGCCCCGCACACCACGCCATACGCCGCCGCCAGCGCCTGCACCAGGCCGAGCAGCCCGGTCCGCAGCGCCGACTGCCCGCCCAGCCCGCCGGGCGCGAGGACGGCCCCCAGCGCCACCGTCACCAGGATCGTCACCGCCGCCACGACTACCCACACCGGCCCGTGTTCGCGGGCGTCCTTCCACCACAGCGCGCGGATCACGGCTGCCCCTCCTTCCCCGCCAGCAGGGCGCAGTAGACCTCTTCCAGGGCGAGCGGCGACTCCTCGAAATCGTGGACGCCCTCTGCCGCCCGCAGCGCCTCGACCGCGGCCCGGTCGGGATCCCGCACCACCGCGTGCCACAGCTTGCCGGTGCCGTTGCGCTCCAGCACGACGCCCAGAACCGCCGGGTCGGGGGCGTGCTCCTCGTAGCGCAGCCGGAAGCGCACGACACGCTGGCGCAGCTCCTCCGCCGACGCCGTCAGCAGCTGCCGCCCGTTGTCGATGAACGCGACGTGACTGGCGACGCGCTCGACCTCGGCGACGTGGTGGCTGGAGATCAGCACTGTCCGCCCCTCGGCCGCCAGCCCGACCATGCTGGAGAGGAATTCGCGCCGCACCAGCAGGTCCAGGCCGGATGTCGGCTCGTCCAGGAGCAGCACCTCCGGGTCGGGCGCCAGTGCCAGCGCGAGGCCGACCTTCGCATACTGACCCTTCGAGAGGTGGCGCAGACGCTCGCGCAGGTCGAGCTTGAACTTCGCGAGCCAGTCGCGGTAGCGCGGCAGGAAGTCCGGGTTGTGGAACCCGGCGGTGAACCAGCCGATCTCGCCGACCGTCATCCAGTCGTAGAACCGGGGCCGCTCGGGGACGTATCCGACGCGGCCCCGGAGCTTGACGGCCGCCTTCCAGCAGTCCTCGCCGAGGATGCGCGCCTGGCCGGCGTCCGGCTGGAGCAGGCCGGCGAGCATGCGCATGGTCGTGGTCTTGCCGGCCCCGTTCTCGCCGAGCAGGGCGAAGACGGCGCCGCGCGGCACGGTCAGGATGAGGTGGTCCACGACAGCGCGGCGGCGGAACCGTTTGGTCAGGTCGCGGATCTCGATGACAGCGTTCATCAATGTTTCTCCCGGGGGCGCTTGTGCCCGTTGGCGCGGGCCAGCTCGTCCTCGACCAGCTCGCGAATCTGCTCGGCCGGCAGCGCGCTGGCGACGGCCTCCCGCAGCGCGGCGCGGACGCGCTGGCGGACCATCTCCTCGCGGCGGGTCCGGCACACGGCGGGCGCCTCGGCCGTCACCTCCATCGGCAGGCCGCGGCGCGCCGCGACGATCCCGGCCCGTTCCAGCTCCTGGAAAGCGCGGACCACGGTGTTGGGGTTGATGCGCTGCTGCTCGGCCAGCCTGCGCACGCTCGGCATCTCGGCACCGGAGCCGAGCGCGCCGGACGCGATGGCGTAGATGACCTGCGCCGTGATCTGCTCGTAGATGGGGACGGGGCCGTCCGCCTCGATGTCGATGATCATGTCCGGCCTCGGCAGCCGCGGGCGGGTGTGTATTGCTTACCTAGTACACTAGCAGAGAGAGGCGGAAGGGGCAAGCATTTTCTGGAAAATAGCGCGAGTGCCAGCCCGCGACGGGTCAGTGCTTCCCCTTCGCTTACGCCTGGGGCTCGGACGGCCGCTAATAGTCGGTCAGCGCCCGCGGCGGGAGGGCGACGCGCAGGGCGTTGACGACCGCGGCCACGTCGATCACCTCCTGCAGGACCGCCCCGGCCACCGGCGGCAGGTAGCCCGCCGCCGCGAATAGCATCCCGACCACGCTCAGCGCCATCCCGCCGACGGCGCTCTCCAGGGCGATGCGCCGCATGCGCTGGCCGATGTGCAGGAACTCGTCCACCTTGCGCAGGGAACTTTCCATGATCACCGCCCCGGCCGCCTCCGCGGTGATGTCGCTGTTCTGTCCGAACGCGATGCCGACCGTCGCCGCCGTCAGCGCCGGGGCGTCGTTGATTCCGTCCCCGAGGAAGACCGTGCGCGCCTTCTGCGTCTCGCGGCGGACCAGGTCCAGCTTCTGCTCCGGGCTCTGCTCGGCGTACACCTCCTTGATGCCAACCTGCTCCGCGAGGTAGCGCACCTCCGTCTCGCGGTCGCCGGACACGAGCAGCACCCGCTCGAACTGGTGGCGCGGCCCGAGGTGGCTGACGAACGACGCGCCCTCCGCTCGCGGCCGATCCCGGAACCGAATCGTCGCGGCGTAGTGGTCGTCCACCAGCACCACGCACTCCAGCCCCCCGGCCAGTGGAGGGAGCAGCGGTTCGGTTTCGGGCGCGCGGGCCGCGAGCTTCGTGCGGCTGGTGATCAGCACGGTGTGCCCGCCGATCCGCCCGCGCAGGCCCTCCCCCGGTCGCTCGCTAACCGCCGTGGCCTGCGGCGGGCTCAGCCCCTGCGCGCGCGCCTCATCGAGGATAGCGGACGCCAGCGGGTGCTTGGAGTAGCGCTCCACCCCGGCCACCAGAGTGAGCACCGCGCGCGGCTCGACGCCGGGGGCGGCGAGGATCTCGGTCACTCGCGGCTGGCCGTAGGTGAGGGTGCCGGTCTTGTCGAAGATCGCGATCCGGCAGATATCGACCTTCTCCAGCACCGCCGGATCCTTGATGATGATGCCGTGCCGGGCCGCCAGCGACACGGAGCCGATGATCGCCACCGGGATCGCGATCAGCAGGGGGCACGGAGTGGCGACAACGAGGACAGCCAGGAAACGCACCGCCTCGCCGCTGACCGCCCAGGCGCCGAGGGCGAGCGCGACGGCGAGGGGCGTATACAGGGCGCCGAGCTGGTCGCCCAGCCGGCGCAGGCGCGGCCGGCGCTGCTCCGAAGCGCGCATCACCTGCATGATCTTGGCGTAGCGCGAATCGACGGCGAGCCTGTCGGCGCGGATGGTCAGGGCGGACTCGCCGTTGATCGCCCCGGACAGCACCGCGGCGCCGGGCGTCTTGGACATGACGTAAGGCTCGCCGGTCAGGTACGACTCGTCCATGCTGCCGTGGCCCTCCAGCACGGTGCCGTCCACCGGGCAGATCTCGTGCGGAAAGATGACGACGGTGTCGCCGACGACCACCTGCCCGAGCGGCACGTCCGTTATCGCGCCGTTGCGCCGGACGTGGGCGACCGACGGGACACGGCGGGCCAGGGCTGCGAGCACTGAGGAGGCGCTGCGCACGGCGTAGGCCTCGAGCGCCTCGCCGCCGGAGAGCATCAGCACGACGAGGGCGCCGGCGAGATACTCGTGGAGGAAGACGGACGTGACGATGGAGATGCCGGCGAGCAGGTCCGACCCGAGTTGCCCGCGCAACAGGGCGAGCAGCAGCTGGAACACCAGTGGGATACCGCCGAGGACCAGGGCGGCGACGAGCGGGAGCTGCGCGACCGGCAGGCCCAACGCCTCCCCGGTGACACCGAGGCCGAAGCGCAGCAGGAGGTGAAGGGCGATCATCGTGATGGTGAAGGCGGCGATGAGGATCTCGATCCGGCTGGCGCCCGCCGCCTCGGCCGGCACCGATTCCACCTGGTTCATGCGCCTCCCCTGCCGTCGAAGGTCATCGTGGAGTGAAAACTCACGGACCGCGACTCGTGGGCCAGGTTCCCGAGAACCTGGCCCGCGGACCGCGGCCCGTGGGCTTGCTACCCCCCACTCACCTCTGATAACTACTTCAGGTGCTCGATGATCCGGGCGGCGAACGCCGAGCTGGTCGCGCCCGCCTCGGCGCCGTAGCCGGGGAACTGCCGCGCGATGTCGTAGGTGACGTACAGGTTGCCGCCGGGGCCCTTGTTCGCGGTCGCCTCGCTCTCGGCGAACGTCGCCTCAACTCCCTTGTTCACCAGCGCCGCCGCCTCGTTCCAGCCCATGTGCTCCAGCATCATCGCGCCGGAGAGGAGCACCGCGCCCGGGTTCGCCATGTCCTTGCCGGTGTACTTCGGCGCCGTCCCGTGCGTCGCCTCGAACATTGCCGCCCGGTCGCCGATGTTCGCCCCGGCCGCCAGGCCGATGCCGCCCGTCATCGCCGCCGCCGCGTCGGACAGGTAGTCGCCGTTCAGGTTCGGCGTCGCGATCACGCTGTACTCGTCCGGCCGCAGCTGGATCTGCTGGAACATGCTGTCGGCGATACGATCGTTGATCACCACCTTGCCCTTGCGGTCCGCTCCCTTGTACACCTCGTCCTCGGTCACGATCTGGTCGCGGAACTCCGCCTTCGCCACCTCGTAGCCCCAGTCCTTGAACGCCCCCTCGGTGAACTTCATGATGTTGCCCTTGTGCATCAGCGTCACGCTGGGCAACTTGTGGTCGAGAGCCCAGCGAATCGCCATGCGCACCAGACGCCTGGTGCCGTCGGGGCTGACCGGCTTGATGCCGATGCCGGCCGTCGGGAAGACGTTTGTGTACCCCCACTCCTTGAGCAGTGCGATCAACTGCTTCGCCCGGTCGCTACCGCTCTTGAACTCGATGCCGCAGTAGACGTCCTCGGTGTTCTCGCGGAAGATCACCATGTTGACCTTGTCGGCGCGCTTGTTGGGCGCCTCGACGCCCTTGAAGTAGCGCACCGGGCGCACGCACGCATACAGATCGAAGCGCATGCGCAGGTAGACGTTGATCGATCGGAACCCGCCGCCGATGGGCGTGGTGAGTGGTCCCTTCAGGCCGAGGCTGTGGTACTCGAACGCCTTGAGGGTGTCGTCCGGCAGGTAGAGCCTGCGCTGCTCGTCCTCGCTGAGGGTGCCGACCTGCTCGTCCTTGACGTCGGGCCGATAAAGCTCGCGGGCGACGTCGCCGGCGTGGACGTCGAACCAGTGGATCTGGCGCTTGCCGCCATATGCCTTCTGGACGGCGGCGTCGAGGACGCGGACGGCGCAGGTGGTGATGCCGGGAGCGCTGCCGACATCGCGGCCGATGCCGTCGCCGCGGATGAGGCAGACGATCGGGTCGTCGGGCACCTGCCAGCGGCCGCTGGCGTCCACGGTGACGCGGGTGCCCTGCTTCGGCGGGGTGACTTTCTCGAACGTGGGTGCGGTCATCGGAGTCGCTTCCTGGTAGGCCGTGGTGTGGGTCGGACGTTTCCCCGGCGGGGGAGACACGGGAAGTCTTATGGAATCGCCCGCCGTTCGCACACGGCCGCGACCTCATAGAATGACGCCGGGATCCCGTCACAAGGAGCGACTCATGCCGAAATTGACCGTGGTGGACGTCACCGAGGTGGAGGTGCCTCAGGGCAAGCGCCTGGTGCTGGCGCTGGAGGACGAGGCGCAGGTCGATCAGCTGCATGCGTGCGGCGGCAACGCCCGCTGCACCACCTGCCGGGTAGAGTTCGTCGCTGGCGAGCCGGACAAAATGACCGAGGCGGAGAAGCGTCTGCTGGCGGCCCGCGGCCTGACGGGCATCCGGCTGAGCTGCCAGATCGTCTGCGACGACGACATGACCGTCAGGGCGATCAGCCGCCTGGTGGGCAGCGGTCGCAAGGACGCCGGCGGCCGCCCCGCCGACGCGATTCACCCGCAGCCGGTGGTCTGGGTGGCGAAGTAACGGCCCGGCGCGTCCGGGACTTACCAGTCCGAAGCGCCAGCGACGGGCGGATGACGAAAGTGCTGAAGGGCCACAGGGAGGGGAGCAACGTCCTCGCGTTCGCGCCGGACCGTTACATTCGCCCCACACGTTGCAGCCGTCAGGACTGGCCGCGGTACGCCAAAAAACGGCCGCGGGCGGGCGGCGGTTTCTTGCCTGCCCCGCGCGGCGGGGGTATGGTTTGGGTGTTGTGGATCCTTCCACAGCACAAAGCGAGGTAGCGGCTGGGCGGCGCTCGCGTTGGGTTGCCGTCTCGCGCTGGGAGCCGCTGCCTCGACTTTAACCTTCCCCAGGCCCACGACCTCGCGTCGTGGGCCTGTTTGTTTGCACCCCGGTTCTTCCCGCGCCGCGAGTCCTCACGGGTAAAGGGGGCTCTTCTCAAAGAGGTTGCGCGGCCGCATCTCGAACCCGCACCACGTCGCCAGCGCCACCCCGCGCACCTGCGCCTGGCCGTTCGGCCCCAGGAAGATGCCGTCCTCGTCGCGCGGCAGGTGGTACGCCGACGTCAGATACCACAGTACCACGTTCGTGTCGGTGATCCGGCGCTTCTTCGCGACGTACTGCGGCAGGTTCACGTAGTACTGCTCGTTCCACACATAGGGCGTCACCCAGAAGTCATGATGGGTGAACTCCTCCCGGTGGCCCCGGTGGCGCGGGCTCCCATGGCGCAGCGGGACCAGCTCGTACGAGGTGAAGTTGCCCTGGGCGTTCTTCTGGTTCGACTGGATGCGCACCCGGGTGAACTCCTCCGCGTTCCACACCGCCCCGCCCTCGACGCCGTTGTTGAACGGCTCGACCGTGTCCTTCGCCTTGCCCTTCCGTTCGGCCCACTTGACGAGGTACGCGGAGTTGTGCTGCGGGTCGCCGAGGTCCAGGTCGATGCGCCAGCACCCGTGGTGCATGTGGCCCATCGTCTCGTGGTTGCTCAGGTTCTTGCCGGTCGAGCCGAGCCGGCACGAGAACGACCCGTCGCACCGGAAGCTGTACTCGGTGATGTAGTTGTAGTTCGTCGCCCCGAGGGTCGCCCACAGCGTGAGATCCTGGGCACGGCGCACCTGGTTGTAGTACTTCCACAGCACTCCATCGTCGCGCAGCTCGCGCACGACCTGGCCGTTGTGCAGCAGCTTGCCGTTCGGCCCCGCGTCGGCCTGGGTGTGGCGTTCGAGGCTGTAGGCGCCGGCGGCGCCGATGTCGTAGAGGCGCGTCTCGCCGTCGTTGTACGGGACGAAGATTTCCGACAGGCGGACGTTTTCGAGGATCTTCGTCCACCCGTCGCGCGGGCCGGTCTTGAACCACGCGCCGGCGATCATCAGCCCGACCCTGGCGTTGGCCGCGTACCGGACCTTCCAGGCCGTCTGCATCGGGCCGCCGACCGGGAACTCCTGGACGATTTCGTAGATGCCCGGGCCGGGCGGCTTCAGGCCGGGCCGGACCTTCGACGGCTGAGCGGTCGTGTGGGGCGAGTGGGCGGACAGACTCAGGAACACGACCGCCGCCGCCGCGCCGAGCAGGCCGGCGGCAAAACGCCCTTTGCGCATTGCTGATCTCCTTGAAGCGGGGCACGCTGCGGTTACTTGTCGTGGGCCTTGTCGGTGCGCGTGACGCGCACCTTGCCGGTGGTCAGATCGACCTCGACCCTGGGGGCGTACAGCAGATAATCGCGACCCTGGCGGTACGAAAGGCGGACGAGACGGTGACCGAAGGTCGGGGCATCGCGGTCGCCGCAGACCCAGAGGGCGGCGTCCACCTCGACCTTGAGTCCGCGGTAGCGCGCCAGGGCGGCGGCGACGTCGGCGTGGTCGCGCGCGAGCCGCACGGCCGCGGCCTGCTCCTCCGGCGCCAGCGCCGCGGACATGTGCGGGACCGCCTCAACGCCGAGCACCTGGCGCCGGCCCAGGTCCACGCTCGTCAGGATCGTCAGGTCGCCGTCGTACCGATAGTGCGTCACAATCGCGCGGCGCGGAGAGTCGGGGTAGTTGTCGGGCGGCACGTCGATCCCGGTCAGGTAGACCCTGCCTCGCAACAGGCCGCGGAGGTGCAGTTCCTTCTCGACCAGAGCGCGCACGGCGGCGCGCTCGACGTCGGGCAGGTGGGACGGGTCGGTCGGGGGGTCGTCCGCCCCTGCCCTGGCGGCTGCCAGGCCGCAGAGGGTGATACACAGGATTCGCGTTGCGGTGCGGAGCATGCGTGAGTCCCAGGCGGCCGGAAGGTCGATCCTGGATGCTAACGCATGGCCCCTCGTGTCGGCAAGCGGATTCCCGGCTGCCGTATCCTACCTGCTGCCCTCGCCTGTCATGGCCCCTCCGACCGGACCTCATACGCCGGCGCCCAGTACCAGACGGTCACCACGGCCCCGCGCTGATCCTCGGCGTGCGACACGGAGATCACCCGCGCCGGGCCGAGGTCCGTCAGGAACTGGAGCGCTTGCGCGAAGGCCGCCTCGCGCGGGCTCAACTCGCTCCCGAACGTCTTGTAGTGTGCGAACCGGGCCGCCTCGCCCGGCCCCAGGCCCATCTCGGCAAGGACGTCCGCGATCGTCTCTCGCAGGTTATTCGGGCTCGCGCCGGGCGGTGCCTGGGCTGGGGCCAGTCCCACCGGCGCCTTCGCCTTTGCTTCCATCGTCACAAGTTGACCGCCGCGGACGGCCACCTGCTCCCCGCAGTGCGGACACTTGCGCGTCCGGCGCGGCCGGGGTGAGATGGGCCGTCCACAATGCGGGCAAGGCACACTATCCTGGGCCATCTGCCTCGTCCCTCCTGCTCGGGCCGCACCGTAACCGGGAACGACCGTTCGGGGCATGGTACGCACTGCGGCGTCGATTGCCCCCTCGTGTCCCGGAGAAATGACACATCGTGCGAGCGGTACAGTCTGCGCCGCTCGCCCATTCCTCTTTCCCGGCGCGGGCGGCGCCACCCACAGCTCGCGCCCGTTGCGAAGTCCCGGCAAGTTCCTCAAGACCGTTCATCTCGCGGTCGATCCTCACTAAAGTGCAGGAAAAAAAGGAGGCAAGGATGCCACGACCGACCCTCGGCCGGCTGACGCTGCTGGTGCTTGGCCTGATCCTGGCGGCGGGGTGCAACCACGCGGCGGGGCGGCGTCCGACGTGCCCGTCCCGAGCCGGATGTGCTCCGGGCGGCCGGGTGTCCTGCACGCCGGACCGCGGAGTCGGGTGCGACTGCCTGGGCGCCGTGGCCGCCTGGGGGAAGGGGCCTGCCGCGCCGGCGGAAACAGGGTCCGCGGAACTCAATGGACCGGCGCGCCGACCGCTCGCCATCGAGTCTTACCAGCCTGCCCCTGGCGCCCCGTCCAGTGGAACGCCGGACGCGGACCGACGGACTCCGAGCGGCGCCGGCAACAGGATCGAGCCGCGCACGCTGCCGGCCCTGCCCACCCGGCCTACCGGCGAAGTGCCCGGCCCGCGGCCGGCCGTCCTCCCGCCGGCCGCTCGGATCGGCTTCGAGACGATCGAGGAAATCAGGCCCGCCTCCCCTGTCTCGCCGGCAGGACCGCAGGCAGCGCTGCGGTTCGGCGAACCCGCCCTGCGGCGCCGGTCGTTCGTGGACACGACGGCTGCCGCCTGCTTCGGCCACGCCCCGGACTATAGCTGGCTGAGCGGGCAGGTCGAGCACTCGGCCGCTCGCAATGAGTGGCGGTTGCGGTACGCAGCGGTGGACGAGACAGACCGCTACGGCGGGGCCGTGCGGCTGATCCAGAACAAGCACGTCGAGTACCTCACCGACGGGCAGTACGTGCGCGTCGAGGGCCATGTGGCGACGCCGCAGAGCCCCGAGGGCAAGCCGACGTACTACCGCATTCAGTCCTTCAAGACCATCGAGAAGGCGAATACCGTCCCGGCGCCGTAGGCAGCAGGCAGCAGGCACCAGAGTTTCTGCCTGCTGCCTGCTGCTTTCCACCTACTGCTTCCTGCCGCTAACCGGCCGGATCGGCATGGCCGGCTCGTCGCCGTAGATGCGCGTGCTTTCCTCACGCAGCACCGGCAGCGCCAGGCCGTCGGCCTTCATCCGTGCCTGGAGGCGCGCGTCGCCGGACGTCAGGCAGCGGACGTTGACCCGGTAGATCGCGTCCACGCGCGGCGCCAGCCGCGGGATCGGCTCGAAGCTCACCTCGCGCCCCTCGATCTTGAACGGACACCCGGCCGCGCCCCGCGCTCCGCGGAACTCCATCTGTTCCGGCAGGGTGCAGATCACCTGCAGATTCGTCTCTGTCTTGGTGCCGGTGTTCGTCACCCGGATTTCGTAAGACGTGTCCTTGCCGACCTCGACCGGGTCGTCCACGTCCACCAGTTCCATCAACAGGGCCGGCAGACCCTCGACGCGCGTCACCACCTCGCCCTCGGCCTTGAGGCCGCGCGTCGCCGTCACCACCGCCCGGTTACGGTGCTCGCCCGGATTGATGGCAATCAGCTCCAGGTTAACTTCCTTCGTCTGGCCGGGGCCGACGTCGCCCAGAAACCAGACGACCGACCGCGAGACGAAGTCGTGCCGGCCGCCGCCGGTCATGGACGCGACCTTGAATCCCGGCGGGACGTGGTCGGTGAGCGTGACCTGGCTGGCCGTCGCCGTCCCCGGATTGCTGACCCTGAAGGTCAGGACGGCATGCCGCTCGAGGTAGCGCATGCCCGGCCCGCTGACCGCCACCTCCAGCTTCGGCGCCACCACGTCGATGGTGGCCGCGCCCTGCGCCGACAGCCCCAGGTCGGCGGTCGCGACGGCGGTGCAGGTCTGTTCCCCCGTCGCCCGCGCCCCGCACATGAGCAGCACCGTCCGGCTCTCGCCCGGCGCCAGGCTCTCGAGGTTAAACTCCAGCGTCTTGCCCTTGCCGTGCTCCAGGCCGTCGGTGAGGTTCGCCTTCACGCGCACATACTCAGCGGTCCCGTCACCGGGGTTGCTCACCGTCAGGGTGATGGTCGCCGGGTCGTCGGCGACGACGCGCCTCGGGGCCGACGCATGCAGCGTCAGCTTCGGCTCGCGCACCTGCAGGCGCGCCGTCGAGGAGCCGGTGAACGTGACGAAGGCGTGCAGCGCGAGGTTCGCCCTGGTCGTGGGCAGCATGAGCAGGTCGAGACGCTTTTCCTGGCGCGGCTCGAACGTGCCGAGTTCCCAGACATAGGCGTCGCCCGCGGGGCTCCCCTTCGGCTCGGTGGCCTTCACCGTCACGCCCTCGGGGATGCGTGCGCGCAGCACCACGCCGTGAACGCGGTTGGTGCTGATGCTCTTGACGATGATCTGGCAGGTGACCGGCTGACCCAGCCTGGCATTGCTGGGGCAGACCCATTCCAGGCTGAGGCCCGGCTCCTGGCGGCCCGTCGGGTTCCCCTGGGTCGGTCCCGCGTTCGGGTCGAGCGGCACGTCCTGGAACGAAACGGCGCTCCTCGACGGCTCCTGCGGGGTGTCGGCCTTCGGGGCCGGCGTGGCGTTCGGGACCGGCGGGGCGGTCGGTCCGCCGCGGGCCGGCAAGGCGCCGGGCGGCGGCAGCACGGCGGCCGGCGCGCCCGGCGGCGGCAGCACAGGTGCGGCGGGCGCGTCCGCCTGAGGCGGGGCCACTGGCATGCTCGTCTGAGGCTGGGTCATCGGCTCCGGGAGGGACGGCAACGGTGTCGCCCCCTCCTGTCCCGAGGCCCGACCTCCTCCGGCCAGCACGACGGCCAGGGCCGCGGTCAGGCCGAGTAAGCGGCGTTTCGTCTTCATCGTTCCCCCGTTTGAAAGACGTGGCAGTACGGTCCGCTCCCCTGGGCCGTCCCCTGCCCTGGGACGGCCTGCACCCTCTGGCGGATTATCGCGATGGAAGGGGGCGCTTAATATCGAATCGCGCGGGGGCGTGTCAAGCCCGGCTGGGAAGCCATTCCGGCGGGAGCGAGTGCCAGGTCAAGGGAGACGGCGTGGAAAGGGTACTGGTCGAGCCCACGGGGGGCGTCCCGGGGCCAGGTGCTGGGGACTCGACCCACGGGATGCCACCCGTGGGCTTGGCTCATTCCATCTCAGGTCCGCCTCTCCAGCGGCGCGTAGCGGGCAACAATGGCCCTGGCCGAGCGGAGTCCATCGACCGCCGCGCTGACGATCCCGCCCGCGTAGCCGGCGCCCTCGCCCACCGGGTACAGGCCGTCGAGGCCCGGACTCGCCCGGGTGGCGTCGTCGCGCACGATGCGCACCGGCGAGCTGCCGCGCGCCTCCGGTCCGACCAGCGTCGCGGACGGCAAGAAGCGGCCCTGCCAGCGCCGGTCCATCTGCGGCAGGCCGTGTCGCACCGCCGCGGCAACCACCGGCGGAAGCAGCGCGTGCAGGTCCGCCAGCACCAGGCCGCGCGGGTAGCTGCTCTGCGGCGTCCTCGCTGTCTGCCGGCGAGCCAGGAAGTCGGTCGCCAGCTGGATCGGGCAGCGGTAGGCGTCCCCGCTCAGGGCGTATGCCGCCTGCTCGTAGCGCTGTTGCAGCCGCATCCCCGCCAGCACGTCGGCCCCGCCGAACGCCTCGACCGGGACCGTCACCACCAGCCCGCTGTTAGCGAACGGCGAGTTGCGCCGCGACAGGCTCATGCCGTTCGTGCAGAAGTGACCCGGCTCCGACACGCTCGGGATGACGTACCCGCCGGCGCACATGCAGAAGGTGAACAGATCGTGGGGGCCGTGGGCGATCAGCGCATAGTCGGCCGACCCGAGCTTCTCCTCGAGTCGGGCGCGCCCGTACTGCACCCGGTTGACGACCTCCTGCGCGTGCTCGATGCGCACCCCCATCTGGAACGGCTTGGGCACCATCGGCACGCCGCGCTGGGCGAGCATAGTGTACGTGTCGCGGGCGCTGTGGCCGACCGCCAGCAGGACGACCCGGGCCGGGACGTACCCCGCCGACGTGGCCACGCCGCGCACCGCTCCGTCCGCCAGATCGAGATCCTCGGCCCGGCACGAGAAGCGGAACTCGCCTCCCAGCGCCTCGACGCCCCGGCGGAGCGCCTTGACGACGGCCGGCAGGCGGTTGCTGCCCAGGTGCGGTCGGTAGTCGTACAGGATCGACGGCTTGCCCTTGCACGCGGCAAACAGCTCCAGCACGCGGCGCACGTCCGGCCCGGCCCCGCGACTGGTCAGCTTGCCATCGCTGAACGTGCCGGCTCCGCCCTCCCCGAACAGGTAGTTGCTCTCCGGGTCGAGCGGCCCGCCAGCGTCGAACGTCCGCACGTCGCGGATGCGCTCGCGCACGGCCCGGCCGCGCTCCAGCACCAGGGGGCGGTATCCCTGCTCGGCGAGGAAGTAGGCCGCCACCAGACCCGCTGGCCCGGACCCGACAACTACCGGCGGGTGCTCCAGAGGAGTGGGGCCGGGCGGCGGCATGACGAACGGTGCCTCCTCGTAGCGGTCCACACGCACCTCGCCCCGGCCACCCTCCTTGCTCAGCAGCCGCTCCTCCTCCGGGACCGCTACCTCGGCGGTGTAGACGAATTGCAGGGCGTTCTTGACGCGCGCGTCGAGGCTCTTGCGCAGGATGCGCCAACGGCCCAGGTCGGCCGGAGCAACCCCGAGCGCACGGGCGAGATGGCCGGCGAGCGTGGCCTCCGGTTCGTCCACGCTCAGGCGCAGGTTGGAGACGCGGAGCATACGGTCCTTTCGCGAAACGGCAACGGTCCAACAATAAAGGGCGACCCGCAAGTCCCGCCCGAAGCGGACGGTTGCGGGTCGCCCTTTATTGTACGCGCCGCGTCCGGCGGCGCGGCCGGCTCAGTCCTTGGTGATCAGCTCGGACAGCTTGACCTTGCCGAGCTGCTTGCGCAGCGCATCGGCGGACTGGCCGCAGATCTGTTCGAGGCGTTTGTCGAGCTGGCTGTTCGGGTTTTTCGGGTTGGGCGGGGCGTTCCCGCGGACCGGCCCGTCAACCGCCTCGACGACGTCGAGCAGGGTGACCTCGTTCGCCTGCTTCGCCAGCCGGTATCCCCCGTTGGGACCCTTGATGGACATCAGGATCTGGGCGGAGACGAGGGGCTTGAGAACCTTGAGCAGGAACCGCTCGGGGATCTTGCGATCCTGGGCGATGATGTGCGACGCAATCGGGTCGCCCTTCTTCTGGGCGGCCATGTAGGCGACCGCGTGAATGGCGTAACTGGAGGCACGAGTCAACTTCATCGGATACATCCGCGGCCGTCCCGTGGGACGGCCAACGCTCCTCACGACCTGGGGACGGGTTACGGCCCGCTGGGCTCGGGGGAAAAAAACGCGGTGGTTGGGGCACCGTCTCCTCGTCACGGCAGGGCCGACGCGACTTTATGTGGCGGTAAGGCGTGACGTTGCGCGGTGCAAACGGCTCGGGCCTTGGGGGTGGGCAACAAGGGGCGGTTCCGGTGAGCCGTTGAACTCCATCAGCGAGGGTCTATGGAGATCAGCCACCCAAGTATCATTATAAAAGTGTAGCGAATGTAGGCAATGCGACTTTGCGGCCACGAGGCAGGTTTTTTGCAAGGATTGCGCCGATTGTCGCGGTCGGCAAGGCGAAGGGCAGGCTCAGCCGGGCGTCCTGCGGGGGCAACTGGGGGATGGCCGAGGGATCGATCCGCACGCCGATGATCGCGGTCGCCGACACGTCCTTGCCGTTCACGTCCACGAACCCGCGCCGAACCTGGACGCGCCACAGGATCGAGCCCTTGTGGTGGTCGAGCAATTCGACGACCCGGCTGTACCGCGGGTGGGTTTGCAGCAAGAGCGTCCCCTGCTGGCGCGGGTAGAGCACGCCGTCGAACCCCTTGCGCGGCAGCGGCTTCACCCATTCGAGGTTGCCCCCGTAGGCGTTCTCCGCGCCGACCTGGAGGAAGGTGTAGGGCTTCAGGTCGAACCGGGAGCGGGGCCGGTAGTACACGAACGCGGGCGGCAGCGGGTCGAAGGCGGTGTCCTTCGACACGTTGTGAAACTTCAGCTGGAGAGTGAGAACCTGCTTGCCGCCCTCGTCAACCCGATCCACCTTCAGAGGGGTCACCTCGATGTCGCCGACGCGGATGGGCTGGCCGAGGGCGGTCTTGAGCTTGTCCGGCAACTGGGCGTCGAACTTGACGCGCTTGGGTCCGCCCTGTTTCGGATCCGGGTCGGGGAGCCGTTCGAGCGGGTCGAACGTCGCGGGCGGGCGGGTCCGCTGCTGGTAGATCAGCCACACCAGGGCGCCGGTGCTGATCACGGCGTAGGGAACGAGGAGGACCAGCAGGAAAACCCCGAGGGATCCCCCAGCCTGCGGCCGACGCGGCAACGAGGGAGCGGGGAGCGGGGTCGCTGCCACGGGTTCCGGTTGCGGGCCAGCCTCGAAGGCCAACGGGCTCGGCGCCGGCTCGGGGGCAGCATCCTGGAACGAGGTTGCCGGGGTCGGTTCGCCCGCCGCGGGCTCCAGCGCGGGCAGGTCGGTGACCACCTGTTCGAGCACCGGGGCCGGTTCGACGAGCGCAGGCGGAGGGAACGCGGCCGCCTGGAAATCGGGCGGTGGGGTGGGCGTGGTGATGAACGAGATCGTCGCTTCGCCGATCAGGGCGGGCTCGGGTCGGTCTCCCGCCTCCGGAGGCGCGACGGCGAGCGGTTCCGGAGCGGGGGGAATGTCCCGGGCAATCGCCAGTTGCGGGGGCGCCGGTTCGGGCGGCAGTTCCACGCGAACCGGCGGCGCGACCCCGAACAGATCGTCGCTCGACGCCTCGGGGGGGCTAAAGATGCTGTCGCCCTCGCCCGCTTCCGGCACGCGGATCTCCGGGATCGGATCGGCATCCAGTGAGAGCGAGGGTTCGGGCGGGGTAGGTTCCAGGGCGGGGGTTGCGGCGGGGGGGTCGCTGGGTGGAGTGGGTGGCGGCGCCGTTGTGGCCTGTCGGGTTAGCGGGGCCTGGACGGCTTGCCGGCAGTGAGGGCAGCGGACCAGTTTCCCCAGATCGCGGACCGTCACCGCTATCAGTTTGCGACATTGCCCACACTGAAACCTGACCGTTTCCATCAAGCCGACACTCCTTGCCCGACCGCACAGGGCGGTGCAGGCCATTGTAAAGCGCCCGGCCGATGCAGTCCAATCGACCATCGGCAGCACGGGCGGGCAGGGCTGCCCATACTGCCGGATCGGCCGCCGCTCATTCCTGCTCTGTGGCATCGCCCGCGCCGGCCTCAACGCGAACCTGGACACCGATGCCGGCCCCGAGGCGCCGCGCCGCGCTGCCCTGCACGACGGCGATTTCGAGGGTGCCCACGCTGGAGATCAACGCCACTGCCGTCCCGGGCGGCGCCTCGCCATACGTCCGCACCCGGCTCGCGATTTCCCGGTCGCCCACCCAGACGCGCGCCCCGGTGCCCGAAAGGGCGTCGGCGGGGATGTTGCTGATGAGGTTGCCGAAGTCATCGACGAACACGACCTCTCCGAGCAGCCGGTCGTCGCTCTGAACCGGACGAGGCAGCGGCAACTCGGTCCAGTCCGCCGCCGGCGGGCCGAGGAGGTGTGCTTCCACACCGAGACTGAGGTGGGCGGCGGCCGGCGCGAAGATGTCGCGTCCGTGGAAGGTCGCGCTCACCTGCGCGAGCCAGTAACGCGGCTCGGCCAGGCGGCGGACGAGCGGCCGCTCCGGGCTCGTGCAGGCCCATTCGGTCCAGCAGCCGTTGTCGGGGACCAGCACGCGCTGGCTCGCGGCCTCCACGAGGAGGGCCGCCCGGTCGGTGCCGACGCCGGGATCGACGACAACAACATGAATGGTGCCTGCGGGGAAGTACGGCAGGGCCGCGCGGAGGAAGAAGGAGGCGTGCCGCAAGTCCTGGGGCGGGATGCGGTGGCTCAGGTCGTGGACGCGGGCGCTCGGGTTGAGCGCGAGGAGCACCCCCTTCATGGCGGCGACGTAGGGAGAGCCGTCGCCGAAGTCGGTGGTCAGGGTGACGAGCGGTTCGGCCATACGTCTCACGCCGGTCAGGCGGAAGTCGCGCCAGCACACCAGCGCGGAGCGCCAGCGCCGGGCGCTGGCAGTGTCCGGCGCTGGCGCTCCGTGCTGGTCGTCATTGCTTCGTGAGGGAGATTGTAGGGTCGGCGGTGGAGATGACGACCGAGGCGGGTAGAAAAAGGTCCAGGCCGGGGCCGTCCCCCGGCGGCGCACCGGCCTGGAAAGGGGCAGGGCGATGCCCTGCCCGGTTATCGCGACGGCTTCTCGGCCTCCGCGGCGGAGGCGTCGGGCGGGCGGTCGTGCTGGGCCTGCTTCATCTCCCGGCGCAGTGCCTCGGCCTGCGGGTGGGCGTTCTCCCGGGACACGTCGTCCGCCGTCACCGGCGGCGCTTTCCGCGCGGGCCTGGCTGACGGCTGCACCTTCTCCGGCTGCACCGGGGCGTGGAAGCAGCTCACGGCGAGGAGCAGTATCAGGGGCAGCATGCGAACAGTCGTCTTCATCCCGCTACTCCTTCCTCTCCGCCAGGCCGGTCGTCCTCTCCCGACTCGTCGGTCCCGCGGACAGCGCGCGGCCATCGCTGGCCGTCGGCCCGAGGCGCTGCGTGAGGAGCTGCTCGTCCGGGTCGGACGTGGCGGCGCTGGCCGGCAAGTGGCTGGTGCGCTGCATGTAGGTTTCCCACACCATCTGTTCGAGGTCGTCGGCCTTGCGGAGGAGATCGCCGTCGCGGGTACGAACCGCGATCTCACGCAGCTTGAGGCAAACCTCGAGGCGGCGGTGGTAGGCGGCCAGTTCGCGCTCGCGCGCCTCGCGGGACGACGCCCGCACGCCGGCCGGTTTCTTCGCCGGGACGGCCGGCTTCTTCTCCGGGCCGCGGCCGAAGGACAGCCAGCGCGGCAGCCAACCACCGCGCTCCTCGGTCGCCGGAGGGACGGCTTCGTCATTCGCCGGCCGATCCTGGGCGGTAGCGGTACACAGGCTCACGCACAGCGCGGCCGCCAGCGTCGCCATCGCGCGCATTGCTGCCTCCTGCACTCGGGGAAACCGGGTGGGGCGAATCGTGCCGTCAGCCGCGACAGGCAGAAATACCTGCCCGATCGGCGTTCGATCCATCTGTTGGGGACTGAGAGGGAGGGGGTATGCCAGAAATCGTTCGCCGCGTCCAGGCCAGTTTCTGCTTGGCCCGGCCCGGCCCGCGGTACTACAACCTGTGGAGACACCCGATCTCGGAGGAACCGACGATGAAGCGCTTCTGCACCATCGCCCTGGGGGCGGCGGTTTGCCTCGCGGGGAGGATACTGCCGACGGATCCGGCAGGCGCGACGGCGGCCGCTCAGACGCCCGCCGCCCGCAAGAGCACGATCGCCTACGTGCGGTCGCTCCAGACAAAGGACGGCGGGTTTCTCCCGGCGCGACCGACGCCGACCAGCAGCCAGGCGCCGCGGCCGACTCTGCGTGCCACCTCCTCCGCCGTCCGGGCACTGAAGTACCTTGGCGGCGAAATCCCGGACCGGGAGGCGTGCGCGCGCTTCGTGGCCGCGTGCTTCGACAGCAAAAGCGGCGGATTCCGCGACCAGCCAAAGGCCGGTACGCCGGACGTCTTCACGACCGCGGTCGGGCTGATGGCCGTCTCGGAGCTGGGCCTGCCGGGCGAGACGTACCACGCGCCGGCGGTGAAGTACCTGGCGGAGAACGCGCAGGGGTTCGACGACATCCGCATCGCCGTCGCCGGACTGGAGCGCATCAACCGGAAGTCCCCGCGCGCCGCGGAGTGGGCGAAGACGGTGCAGCAGCAGTGGCACCCGGACGGCACGGCCGGCAAGGGCAACGGTATCGCCCGGGCGATAGGGAGCGTGGCAGTCGCGGCGCTGCGCCTCGGAGACAAACTGAAGAACCGCGCCCAGGTGCTGGAGGCGCTCCGCGATGGCCAGCGCAACAACGGCGGCTGGGGAAAGGAAGGAACCCCCGGCTCGGACCTGGAGACGACCTACCGGGTGATGCGGGCTCTCGTCATGCTCAACGGGCGGCCGACCGACGCGGAGGGCGTGCGCTCGTTCGTCGCCAAGTGCCGGAACGAGGACCACGGCTACGGCCCCGCCCCGGGCGCGCCCTCGACGGTCGGCGCGACCTATTATGCGTCGATCGTCCTCCACTGGCTCGACCGGAAGTGACCGCGTGGGGGGCTGGGCCTGGAGCTATCAGAGAAAACCCGTCGGTTACTGTTACCAGGTTTGGAAAGCCCACGGGCGGCGTCCCGTGGGCTTTGCCTCGCAAACCGCGCTACCCGATGGTAGCTTCGCTGCCGCTCCCACCATACACTGGAAAGCGTTCGCCATCCTCCACCCCCTGCCGACCGAAACCATGCCCACCTCCGTGCCCGACGTCACGCTGCCCGGCCGCTCGCCCGCCTGGAAATGGTGGGTCTGCGGCCTGCTCCTGCTCGCCACCATGCTGAACTACATGGACCGACTGACGCTCAACCTGAGCGCCCGACGGATCATGGACGAGTTCGGCCTCACCCCGGTCGATTACGGCCAGCTGGAATCGGCGTTCGCGTTCGCGTTCGCCCTGGGGGCGATCGTTTTCGGCTGGTTGGCGGACCGCTTCTCGGTGCGCTGGCTGTACGCGGCGGCAGTCCTGGCGTGGTCGGCGGCCGGGTTCGCGACCGGCCTGGCCACCGGGTTCCTGCACCTGCTCCTCTGCCGCGCCCTGCTCGGCCTGTTCGAGGCCGGCAACTGGCCGTGCGCCCTGCGCACCACCCAGCACATCCTGCCGCCGAGCCAGCGAACGATGGGCAACAGCATCCTCCAGAGCGGAGCCGCCGTCGGGGCCGTGCTGACGCCGCTGCTGGTGATCGGCCTGGGGGCGTGGACCGGCACATGGCGTTGGTCGTTCATGGCGGTCGGCCTGCTGGGGGTGACGTGGGTGGTCCTGTGGCTGCCGGTAGTCGGGCCGCGCGACCTGGACACCACCCGGACGGCGTCCGGCCCGACGCTGGTGAGCATCCTCGCCTGGCTGGTGCTCCTGCTGGCCGTCGATACGGCGGTGCGTGTCGGGGCGTTCCCCGGGGCGCCGGACTGGGCGCCGCTGCTGGTCAAGGGGGCGGTGACGGTCCTCGGCATTGGCGGGGTGTTCCTCTGGCTCCGGGAGGCGACGCGCGACGACCGGGAGTTGCCGCGGCGAACGTTCCTCCTGCGCTTCTGGGCGATGGTCGTATTGGTAGTGGCGATCAACACGACCTGGCACTTCTACCGCGCCTGGCTGCCGCTGTTCCTGGGCCGGCAGCACGGGTACGCCGACGAGGAGGTCGGCTGGTTCAGCATGGCGTACTACGTCGCGACCGACCTGGGGTCGCTGGCGTCGGGGGTGGCGGTCCTGCTGCTGCTGCGCCTGGGGCTGTCGGTCCACTGGAGCCGGGTGACGGTGTTCGTGGGGTGCGCCGCCCTGACCGGGCTGGGGCTGGTGGTCGCGGTCCTGCCGGCCGGGTGGCCGCTGCTGGCCGTCCTGCTCGTCATCGGGTTCGCGTCGCTGGCGATGTTCCCGCTGTACTACTCGTTCAGCCAGGATCTGACGGTGCGCCATCAGGGCAAGGTGACGGGGGCGCTGGGGTGCATCAACTGGCTGGCGATGTCGCTCCTGCACGAACTGGTCGGAGCCTCCGTCCAGGCGACGCAGAGTTATTCCCAGGGGCTGGCGCTGGCGGGCGTGGCCCCGATGGTCGGGTTCGCGGCGCTGCTGCTGCTGTGGCGGAAGGTGCCCGTCCCGGCCCTCGTGGTGGAGGCGCCCCTCGACGGCGCCCCGCCTGCCCCCGACGAGTCCATCCGGGTCGGCGAGCCGACGGCCCCGCCGCCCGCGTCGAGCGAGGCGATTCGCCGCCCGTCATGACTGGCGCGGGGGACGGGGTAGCGGGGCAACCTGACCCCTCTGCCCCCTGCCCTGCGAAGCAAGGGGGCCGGGGGCGGAGGTTCCTTCAACCCGACGACGTAAGGAGGATTACATGGCCGCGGACCGGATGCTGGCGCACAACGTCTACTTTTCCCTGCGCGACAACTCGCCGGAGCAGGTGCGCAAGCTGGTGGAGGCGTGCGGGAAGTACCTGTCGGGCCACCCCGGAACGGTCTTCTTCGCCGCCGGCACGCTCGCCCAGGAGTTGAACCGCGAGGTGAACGACCGCGCCTTCGACGTCGCCCTCCACCTCGTCTTCGAGGACCAGGCCGCGCACGACCGCTACCAGGTCGCGCCACGCCACGAGCAGTTCATCGCGGAAAGCCGGGCGAACTGGAAGAAGGTGCGGGTGTTTGATTCGGTCGTGGGGGGATGAGGCGGACGGCGGCCCTTCAGCTGGCGGCGGTCCGGTGGTATAACGAGGGAAGGCGGGCGGAGACGTGCGCCCCGTATCTCAGGCCGCGGCGCTGATCTGGACTTGTACTCGAGGAAGGTCGTCGCTATCGTGCCCCCTCCCATGCTGACGAATGAGCCGCGCCAGGAGCCGATCGAGGCCATCGTCCTCATGTACGGATGGCTACGGGTGCTGCTGGTGGTATTCGCCCTGCTGGCGGTCGCGGTGTTCGCGGTCGCGGCCCGTCTCGATCCGTACTACGCCGACGGCAGCGCGCGGAGCGAGGAGACGCACCGGCAACTCGGGCTGCCGTCGTGTACGTTCAAGTTCGCCGTCGGGGTGCCGTGCCCCTCGTGCGGCATGACGACCAGCTTCGCCCTGCTGATCCGCGGCGACGTGCTCCACTCGCTCCGGGCCAACTGCGCCGGCACCCTGCTGGCGGTGGTGACGCTCGCGTTCATCCCGTGGGCTCTCGTCAGCGCCTATCGCGGCCACATGCTGTACGTGCGATCGTTCGAGAAGGTGCTGACGCGGGTGGTCATCCTGTTCGTGGTGCTGATGCTGGTCCGGTGGGCGATCGTTCTGCTGGTGTACTACACCTGACGCGCGGCGGTCGGCCGGCCGCGCATTCTCACGGAGGAGAGGCGATGCGGACGGACTTCCGGAATGGCCCGGCCGGCCTCAACCGGCGCTGGACGGCGGCGGCAGTGATTCTCGGCCTGGTCGCGCTCGGCGGGTGCAACCCGGCGCTGATGCTCGCGTTCCTGTTTCCGGCCGACACGAACCTTCCGCCGGAGTGTCCGCTGACGGTCGAGGGGAAGGAAGCGAAGGTGATGATCCTCACCTACCACGCCGGCGGCGGCCCCGGCAGTGCGCTGCTCAGCCGGGTCGATTCGGACCTGACGTGGCGGCTGTACCAGCTGCTGCAAAATCGGTTCAAGGAAACCGAGCAGGCGGTCGCTCTCGTCCCGCCCAACCAGGTGCGCAACTACCAGAACAGCCGCCCGCGCTGGCGCGACGAGTCGCCGCAGAAGATCGGCAAACACTTCAAGGCGGACTACGTCCTCACCCTGGAGATCGTCGATTTCCGACTGGCCGACAAGCGCAACGCCAACTTCATGTACGAGGGGCACGCGGAGATCAACGTGACCGTCACCGACGCCCACAAGGAGGTGGGCGAGGGGGAGGCATACGCGCAGCCGTATGCCATCGACTACCCGCGCGGCACCCCGGCCCTGGTCGGTGACATGAGTCTCAATCAGTTCCGGGCGAAGTTCATCGACCGGATCGCGAAGGAGTTGTCCCAGCTGTTCACGCCACACCCGCCGCGCGACAAGTACACGGCGGACTGACCTCGTGGGAGGAGCAATGGCCGAGCCGGTGATCATCCGCTGTCGGGAGAATGGCCCGCTCGTGGTAAAGGGGGCGGTCCGGGTGGTGGACCATCTGGGCAATGAGTTCGTGCCGCCGCCCGGCAAGGACTCCCTTGCCCTGTGCCGCTGCGGACAGTCGCGGAATCGGCCGTTCTGCGACGGCTCCCACCGCGACTGCGGGTTCCAGGCAGTAGAGACAGCGCCGCCAGCATAGGCGACCAGGAAAGCGTGTTTCGCGCAAAGACGCCAGGAGCGCCAAGAAATCGTTCTTGGCGCTCCTGGCGTCTTTGCGCGAAACACCATGCCCGCGGTCCAGTTCTTGTCCTGCGAATCGGTCCTTGCTCACGCGCCATACTTCCCCAGGCGGCGCGCGTGGGCGAGGGCGAGCGGCATCAGGTACTTCGCCTCGAACTGCCCCAGCGCCCCGCGCAGGCACGACGGCTCGCTGAAATCGACCACCGCGTCTTGCCGGCACGAGTCCGCCAGCAGCAGCGTCGGCACCGGGTGCCAGCTGTGGCTGCGCAGCTTGCTCGGCGTGCTGTGGTCGCCCGTCACGATCAGCACGTCCGGCTTCAGGTCGCGGATACGCGGCATCACCGCGTCAAGGCGTTCGATCATTTCCACCTTCGCGTCGAAGTTGCCGTCCTCGCCGGTGCTGTCGGTGTACTTGTAGTGCAGGAAGAAGAAGTCGTAGTCCTTCCACAGCCGGCCGAGCGTGTCGATCTGGTCCGCCAGCGTCGAGCCGGCCTCGGCGACGTCCATCCCCACCAGCCGCGCCAGCCCCCGGTACATCGGATAGACGGCGATCGCGACCGCCCGCAGCTTGTACACCTCCTGCATGGTGTCAATCTTCGGGTAGCGCGCGAACCCGCGCAGTGTCACCATGTTCGTCGGGGCGTCGTTCTTCAGAACGTGGGCCGCCTGGGCGACGAAGTCGTTCGCGGCCCGGGCGGTGTTCTGGGAGGCCGGGTCCGCCCCCTTCGCCTCCAGCGGCTTCTGCCCGGTCACCTGCGGGTCGGTGTCGTTGACGTGGTCGCCGAGGTCGTCGCCGCGGAACACGACCACGAACCGATGCTCGCGAACCGGCTCGACGAACAGCTCCACGCTCGGGATGCGGATCTGCTGGAGCTTGCGGCACATGGCGACGCAGCGCTCGGTCGTTGGCCGGCCGGCCCGGCGGTCGGCGATCAGCCCGCCCGCGTCCACCGTGCAGAAGTTACCGCGAGCGGCAACGTCGCGCGGGCCGACCGGGAAGTTGATGCCGAGCGCCTCCAGGATACCGCGGCCGATCCGGTACTCCAGCGGGTCGTACCCGAACAGCCCGAGGTGGCCGGGTCCGCTGCCGGGGGTGATGCCCGGCAGGACCGGGGTACTCAGCCCGCAGACGCCCTCCCGGGCGTAGGCATCCAGGTTGGGAGTGCGGGCCGCCTCCAGCTCCGTCTTCCCGCCCGGAACCTGGGGCAACCCGCCCAGGCCGTCTGCCACCACCAGGACGATTTTGCTGTCGCTGGGCTCGCTCAGTTCGCGCATCAGGGGGTGCATGTTCATGTTGTGGAGTTTACCGAAAGCAAACTGTAGAGTACAGTAGAGAGCAGTCAGCGCGCGGCGGTCAGCGGCCGGCAGGGAGGTCACGGGTTGGTGCGGGCCGCCGCCCGCCACTCGCTGACCGCTGCCCCAGGGGACCAGGAAATGCAGCTACCCGACGAGGCGATCAGCTACCAGTACCAGTCGCTCCTGGTCCCCCCAACGGAAGAGTGGACGCCAGCGGCCGAGCTGCGCGCCTGCCACTTCCTTCCCCCGGGGGCGCTGAAGGATCTCACTCCCCGGCTGCTGCAGATCCGCAGCCAGATCGCGACCGACCGGGAGCTGCGCCAGGTGCCGCCGGAGATGCAGCCGCTCGACGCCGGGTTCATCGACTGGCCGCAAAAGCTACTCGAGCAGGACCGTCGCCAGAAGGAGGCCGGACCGCTCGGCCGGCTCCTCCAGAAGGCGTCCTTCCTGCGCGACCAGGTGGACCGGGTGGTCATCCTCGGCATCGGCGGAGCCTACCTCGGGGCGCGGGCGCTGTTCGAGGCGCTGCGCAGCGCCCACCACAACGAGCTGCCGCCAAAGGATCGGCCGGGCCTGCCGCGCATCTACTTCGAGGGGAACAATGTCGATAACGACGCGCTGCAGGAGTTGCTCGACCTGTTGCAGACGACGTGCATCGATCCGGAGGTTCGCGACGAGCGGTGGGGGGCTGTCGTCATCAGCAAGTCGGGCGGCACCCTGGAGACGGCGGCTGCCTACCGGACCCTGAAGCGGGACGCGGTGGAGTACTACGGGTCGCACAGCGACCGGCTCCGCCAGCTGTTCGTTCCGATCACCGGCCCGACCGGCAAGCTCCGCGACCTGTGCCGGGCGGAGGGGTACGCCGACGACGACATCTTCACCATTCCCGACAACATCGGCGATCGATTCTCGGTGTTCACCCCGGTCGGCCTGCTGCCGGCGGCGATCATGGGGCTGGACGTGCGTGCGTTGCTGCTGGGGGCCAGCGCGATGACGCGGCGGTTCCTCGAGGAGCCGTTCGAGCGCAACCCGGTCCTGCAGTACGCCGGGGTCAACTACCTGCTGACCGCCCAGGCGGGCAAGTCGATTCGGGTGCTGTCGATCTGGTCTCGAAAGCTGGAGGCGCTCGGATTGTGGTACGACCACCTCCTGGCGGAGAGCCTGGGCAAGCACGGGCAGGGACCGACGCCGCTGACGGTGGTGCAGACGCGCGATCTGCACGCGCGCGGCCAGCAGCACCAGGAAGGGGCGCGCGACAAGGTGGTCAACAACCTCGTGGTGAGGACGTGGCGCTACCCGCCGATCCTGGTCGGCATGGCGGACCGCAACGAGGACGAGCTGAATCAGTACAACCGCAAGGGGCTGCCGGATTTGATGGACGCGGCCCACCGAGCCACCAACCAGGCTTACGCCGACGTGGGCCGGCCGACGGCTGACCTGATCGTTCCGACGGTGTCGGAGCACACGCTCGGCCAGCTGATGCAGCTGCTCATGCTGGCGACCGTCGTGGAAGGGCGGCTCATGGGTATAAATCCGTATGGTCAGCCGGGCGTCGAGGCGTACAGGCGGAACATGAAAGCCCTGCTGAAGAGCTAGCGGTCCACAGCATCTCCCCTCCACCTGAACTTGCTTCTTGCCACCCCCAGACGGTGCTGCAACGCCCGTGGAGCAACCTTCCGCCAACGCTGCGGGGTCTACGGTGTTGTGTTTGGCGCGGCACCGCGCCGACGTACAATCGACAGCGGGGCTGTCCGCAGTGCGCCACCCCATCCTTTCCCCGCACCTCGATCCGAGGAGACGTCCCATGCTCCGACACGCAACTGTTCTGAGCCTCGTCACGCTGGCACTGGTTCTGCTCGGTCTACAGGGGCCGCCCGCTCGCAGCGGTGAGGCGGACAAGGGGAAGAAAACCGATCCCGGCAAGGCCGTCGAGGCGCAGAGGGGAACGACGCGCGAACGGCTCATGCAGCTGCGTATCCTTCACAGGGTGCTGGAAGAAACCCTGGACACGAAAGCCTTCCAGGCCCCAATGATTCTCAAGGAGATACTGGGGGTTCTCCAGGACAACCTGGACAAGCGATACAAGGATGACGACGTGCTGCCCATCCTGGTCGATGAGCAGGCCTTCAAGGAGGAGAACCCCGATGTCCCGTCTGTCCTTGAGAGCCAGGTCAGGTTCCCGCCGTTCCCGCGCCGAATGACCGTGGCGACTGCCCTGCGCGTGGCGCTTTCGCAGGTTCCCACGAACAATGCGACCTTCCTGGTGCGGGCGCGTTATCTTGAAGTGACCACGCGAAAACAGGCCAGTCCGAAGCAGCTGTTGCAGCGGCGGGTCATGGCCTTCTTCGATGGATCCCATCTTGGCGAGGCGCTCGATTACCTCTCGGCCCTCACCGGCCTGAGCGTGACCGTGGATTCCCGGGTGGGGGATAAACTCAAGACCCCTGTAACGGCGGCCTTTACCAACGACATAACGCTGGAGGCTGCGCTGCGCATGCTCACCAACATGAGCGATCTGAAAATGGTACTGGTCGGTGATGCGGTCTACATCACCTCGCCTGCCAACGCGCAGGCGCTGGAGAAGGAGCAGCGGCCGCGGGAACCGGAGCCGGGCAAGGTGGCCCAGTGACCAGCCCGGAGCGCCAGCAACAGGCGCTGGCAGTGCCCGGCGCTGGCGCTCCGGGCTGGTTGGGGCTGACGGGCCGCACGCTCACCCGGAGAAGGTGTCGGCGTGGTGTCGGTGCCGGTCCTCCGTGGCTCGGATCCCGAGACGGCGCAGGTGCAGACCCAGCGCCGCCAGCGTCGCGCCCCACAGGAACCCGAACACCAGCGGTGCCGCCGCGAGGTGCTGCGTCACTGCCACCGCCACGCCGAAGAACAGCAGCCCGAAGGCGTAGCACCGGCCCCAGTAGTTGCTTCCCATGATGAAGAACGCCAGC